>ERZ1370068.3712-contig-2812_pt1 | contig 204650 bp, 221 predicted proteins | sample MGYA00561227_ERZ1370068 | MGnify/ENA primary metagenome ERZ1370068 (study PRJEB38410, sample SAMEA6850437) | metagenome | study: Metagenomic assessment of the ecological functions of the soil: analysis of the soil microbiota associated with the...
GGTTGGCCGCGCCGCCGTCGATGGTGATGATCGTTCCGGTGGTGTACGCCGAGAGGTCCGACGCGAGGAAGGCGACCATCACGCCGATCTCCTCGGCCGTGCCGGCCCGGCCCATGGGGAGCGGCTTCATCAACTCCTCCCAGCGGCCTTCGTCGCCGAGACGATCCTTGGCGCGGCCTTTCATGATGGTGATCAGACGTTCCGTGGCGATCGCCCCGGGATTGATGCCGACGACCCGCACGCCATCGTCGCCCGCCGAGCCGCCGAGCGCCCTGGTGAACGCCATCAGAGCGGCGTTGCCGGTCGAGCCGGCGATATAGGCCCGGTCCATCTTCTCTCCCGCCATGCCGAGGATGTTGATGATGACGCCACGCCCCCGGGACTTCATCTCGGCATAGAAGCGACGGCACATGTTGATGTAGCCGAAGACCTTCAGGTCCCAGGCGGCGCGCCAGCGGTCCTCGGTGACCTGCTGGAGGTCCCCGCCGGGGATCGCGCCGGCGTTGTTGACGAGGATGTCGATGCCGGGATGCTCCGCCACCAGCGCGTCCACGTTGCGTGAGTCGGACAGGTCGTAGTCGTGCACTTGCACGTCGACGTTCCAGCGATCGATGATCTTCTGCCGCGCGGCCTTCAGATCGGCCAGCGTCCGGGACACGAGGATGACGTTCACCCCTTCCGAGGCCAGCGCCTCGGCGCTGGCCCGCCCGATACCCTTCGACGCCCCGGTGACCAGGGCGGTGCGGCCGCGGAGATTGAGCTCCATGTGCGCCTCCTTTCTTCAGGTCGTCAGATTCGGCATCCGCCCCGAAAGGTGCGTCGCCCGTGGACGCCTAGCTTCGTCCCCGTAAGCGTCTGACCGGCTCAGCGCCGGATCAGGAGTCCGAAGCGACGCTATTTGGGTCCGAAGACGTCGATGGCGACACGGCCGGCGTTGACCGCGCAGGGCCAGCCAGCATAGAACGCAACGTGGGTGATCAGCCCCTTCAGCTCCGTCTCCGTCACCCCGTTGTCGAGCGCCCGCTGCATATGGCCCCGCATCTCGTCGGTGCGGTAGAGCGCGGCCAAGACGGCCACCGTGACCAGGCTGCGATCCCGCTTGCTGAGGTCGGGATGCTCCCAGACGTCGCCGAACAGAACCTCGTCGCGCAGTTGGCCGAGCTTGGGGATGAATTCGTACACCGTCGGTTTGGCCTGAGCCATGTGTCGATCTCCTCTATATGGGTTCGCGATCGTGGCGGTCGATCTCCGGGTGCGAACGAAGAACCTCGGCCGCCGACCTGTAAGGCGTCGCCTAGCTTACGCCCCTCCCGCTCTCTCGGTCGGGTTCGAGCTCACGGGGACTGTACCGCACCCGGTTTCTGGACAGGCGCGTGGACTAGAGATGAGGACTGGCTAGCTCACGACCTTGGCCTCGCGGAGCCGCTTGACCTCCTCCACCGAGTAACCGGCCAGCTTCTGGAGCACCTCGTCGGTGTGCTGCCCGTAGAGCGGGGCCGCGGCCAGCTCCAGGCTCGAGTCGGACAGGCGCAGCGGGCTCCCGATCATCTTGAACCGGCCGCGGGTGGGATGCTCGAGATCGCGCACGGTCCCGCGCTCCTGAAGGTGCGCATCGTCGAGAACCTCGGCGGTGTCCAGTACCGCTCCGCAGGGAATCCCCCGCCGGGCGAAGGCCGCCATGACCTGGCGCTTGTCGCGCTCCCGGGCCCAGACTTCGATGATGGACGTGAGCGCCTCGGCGTTCTGGCCCGGGCCGGCGGCGCGGCGAAGCGGGCGTCGGTCCGGAGCTCCGGCCGCCCGATGATCTCCACCAGCGCATCAAAGGGCTCGGCGTTGTCCGGGGAAGCATGAGGTACACGTAGTCGTTGACGCCGCTTCCGGCGCATCGGATCAGGTCGGCATAGGCGCCGCTGACCGAGCGGTTGCCCGTGCGCTCCAAGGGCTGGCCGCTGTTCAGGGTCGGCGTGAACTTCACCCGTGTCAGGTTCAGCACCGCTTCCTGCATGGCCACCTCCACGAGCTGGCCCCGCCCGGTCGCGGTGCGCTGAAGGAGTGCGGCGAGGATGGCGATGGCCAGATGCATGCCGGTACCAGAGTCGCCCACGTTGGCTCCGATCACGACGGGCGGGCGATCGCCGAAGCCGGTGACGCTCATGGCCCCGCTGGTGGCCTGGGCAATCGGCTCGAAGCACTTGTAGTCGCTGTAGGGACCGAACGACCCGAACCCCTTGACCGAAGCGTACACGGCCCGCGGGTTGAGATCGCGCACGGCCTCGTAGCCGAGCCCCAGGCGATCCATGACCCCGGGGCCGAGGTTCTCGGCCACGACGTCGGCCTCGCGGACCAAGCGCCGGGCGATCTCCTTGCCCTCACTCGTCTTGAGGTCAACGACCACGCTCCGCTTGTTCGCGTTCAGGAGGAGGAAGAAGTAGCTGTCGAGATCGGCTCGGTCGTTGAACCAGAGCCGGCGAGCCCGGTCGCCGTGGGGTGGGCGCTCGATCTTGATCACGTCGGCGCCGAGCCAGGCCAGCATCTGCGTGCACGCCGGGCCAGCCTGATCGTGGGTAAAGTCGATGACGCGGATCCCGTCCAGTGCCTTGCTCATGCCGCGCTCCTCGGTGCCAGGTTAGGTTTGGAAATGGCGCCGTCTCCGAAGACTCCGCGGCTCACCTCCCGCATGGCGCCGGGTACGCGCATGGTTGAGTTGGCGATCTGCTGATCAATGCGGGTGCGTCGAGACTTGCGCCCCGAGTGGTCAAGGTGAGACGTGATGGGATCCATAGGTCTCCTTTCGTCGCCGTCGTTCTAGACATCTACCCGGTCCCGAATCCTCAGCCAGCGCGGCAACTCGGCCGACGCTCTCCCAATCGGCGGGCCTTCCCTGCGTGGCCGAACACACCGCGACCGTGGCCTTCGGCCGCATGCAGGACCCTGCCCGACCTTTGACATACCAAGAGGGTGATAGCACAATCGGCAGGATTATGAGCCCGCACCTCCTTCGGCAGCAATCGGTCGCTGGCTCACCCGAACACCGACCCGCCGCTGAATGCGATTGCGGGTCGTGGCTTCCGGCCGAACAGGATCGACGAGGTCGCTGCGCCCGAACAAAGCGCCGTGGCCCGGCCACGCCCGACGGGAGACCCTGATGACAGCGAATGTGTTCAGCAGCCTGAAGGTGATCGACTGCGCCAGCTGGATCGCCGGTCCAGCTGCCGCGACGATCATGTCCGACTTTGGCGCCGATGTGATCAAGGTTGAGCCACCCGGTCTCGGCGACCTCTGGCGCGGCCGCGGGCCATTGCCCGGCCGTACCGTCGACTATTACTGGCAGCTGACCTCGCGCAACAAACGCAGCTTGGCGATCGACCTGAAGCACAAGGACGGAATCGCCGTGCTGCACCGGCTGGTGGCGACCGCGGACGTGTTCGTCACCAACTTTCCGTTGCCGGTGCGCGATCGGCTCAAACTCTCGCCGGCGCACCTCATGCCGCTGAACCCGAGGTTGATCTACGCGTCGTTCACTGCCTACGGCGAAGCGGGCGAGGAGGCGGAGAAGACGGGCTTCGATTCGACCGCATACTGGGCGCGCACCGGATTGATGGACCAGGTGCGAGCCGAGCCCTCGACCCCACCGGCGCGGTCGATGCCGGGCATGGGCGATCACCCCAGCGCCACCGGGCTGTATGCCGCGATCGTCACCGCGCTGTATCGCCGGGAGAGGACGGGCCAGGGTGGGGTGGTGAAGTCGTCGTTATTGCAAAACGGACTGTGGGCCAATGCCTGCGCGGTCCAAACGCGCTTGTTCGGCGAGCACGTGGCGCACCGCCGCTCCGCGAGGAGGCGCCGAACGCTCTGGCTAACCATTATCGAACCCGCGACGGCCGCTGGTTCATCATGGCGCTGTTCAACGAACAACGGCAGTTGCCCGGATTCCTGTCCGCCATCGGCCGCGAGGACCTGACCGACGATCCGCGCTTTGCCACGCCCGACGCGCGGAAGGCGCACGCACGCGAGCTGGTCGACGTACTGGACACCGAATTCGCCAAACGGGACCCGTCCGACTGGCGCAAGGTTTTGGATGACGTAGGGCTGACGTTCGGCATCGTGGGGACCGTGAATGAGACGCTGACGGACCAACAGATGCAGGATAGTGGCGCACTGGTGCCCTTCGCGGACGGCAACACTTTGACCGTCTCGGCGCCGTTCCATCTCGAGGGGGTTAACAAGGTACCGGCGAAGCGGGCGCCATCGATCGGACAGCACAGCGACGAAGTCTTGCGCGAAGCGGGTTATTCCGCGGGTGAGATCAGCCAGGCTGCGCGAATCGGGTGTACTTGCCTGAGCGGGCAGGCCGCTGGGTGCGGCGCTCTGACCGACCGAGGACATCGCAGTACGACGAATTGCGTGTTCTGAGCGCCATCGCTTGACCCATCCGTGCCTATGGTTCAATCGCGGTGCGTAAGAGGCAGGCGGCGGGTTTATAGGGCGATGTAAGACCCCACTGACCGTCGCCTCTGGAAGCACTGTGGCAGCGGGTCCCCTACTGTAAGCAGAGGAGGGTGGAAAATGGCCGCCTACAAGTTGATCTCGCCTGACAGCCACGTGTATGAACCCCAGGATTTGTGGATCAGCCGCGATGCCGTCCCAGCTCCGGGACCGGGCCCCGCACGTGGTGTGCGCGCGCGACGGGCACACGAGATGAGCACCGGTCGCCGGCAGCGAGGATTCCGGCGAGCCGCAGCTACGACGCAGCTACGTGAAAATATGCTGGACACGGCGTCGTGAGGCTGGTCTCTCGACGGCGCACCGCTGTTCGGGACGCGCCTACTCCTGGTCCGCGGCTGTGGTAGTACCCGGCTGTGGTAGTATGCAGCAGTCCGATTGCCCTCGGAGGGATTGCCGATGACGCGCGCTTACAACGTGGTCGACGCGGACGGCCACATCCTCGAGCCGCTCGATCTGTGGGACAGGTACATCGATCCCGAATTCCGGGAGCGCCGGCCGCGGTTTGTCATCGACGAGAACGGCAAGGAACGCCTGAGCGTCGAAGGCAAGCTGCTGGGCAATCCGCGGGGATCGGCAGCCTGGGTTCCGTCGGCGTCCGGCAGGGGATCGTCAAGGCCAACACCCTGAAATATGCCGAAGGGCGCAGGGGCGGGTTCGACCCGCACGCGCGCATCGTCGACATGGATGCCGACGGCATCGACGCCGCCTTCCTGTATCCCAGTCTCGGCCTGTTCGCGGGCGCCGTCGAGGATCCCCGCCTTGCCGCCGGGATGTGCCGCGCCTACAACCGCTGGCTCGCCGATTACTGTGCGCCGTATCCCGAGCGCCTGTTCGGGGTCGCGATGCTGCCGATGCAGTCGGTCGATCTGGCGGTCGACGAGATGCGCTACGCCCGCGAAAAGCTCGGGATGCGCGGCGGGTTCCTGCGGCCCAACCCGTATCACGGCAAGAAGATGATCAGCGACCCGATGTACGAGCCGTTCTGGACGATGGCCGAGGAACTCGACTTCTCGATCGGCTTTCACGAGGGATCGACCAACGCGATGCCGACCGTCGGCGTCGACCGCTTCGAGGAGGATCGCGCGGCGCGCCACATGATCTCGCACACAATGGAGATGATGCTGGTCGCGCTGAGCGTGATCTGGGGCGGTGTCGTCGACCGTCATCCGCGATTGCGCGTCGCGTTTCTCGAGTCGGGCGGCGGCTGGATCGCGCCGTGGCTCGACCGCATGGACCGGCACTTCGATGACCAGGGCTTCAACGAGTCCGCGCCGAAGACGAGGCCCAGCGAACTGTTCCAGCGAAATTGCTGGATCTCGTTCGAGCCGGTCGAAAGCAGCATCGCGGTGCTGGCCGACTATATCGGGCCGCACAAGATCATGTGGGCCACCGACTATCCGCACCAGGACGGCTTCTTCCCGGGCGCGCCGCAGATGCTCCGCGAGCGACTCGGGCCGCTGTCCCCCGAGGCGAAGCACCAGGTGCTCGCCGGCGGCGCCCTCGGCTTCTACGGCCTGAGCTGACCCCGCGGGTCCCAGTCGCGGGCCCCTGACCCACGCCCGCGATGCCCACCGTTCGCGCCTCGGGCATGCAGCGTATAGGTTGCACCGAAGCGCGCGTGGGGCGCCGGACGACCTGCTCGCGTTGGGATACCGCACACCCACCGAACTTCCTCCGGGGCGGCGTTTCGACTACTCGAACACGAACACGGTGCTGTTAGGGGCAAGTCATCGAGAAGGTGACAGGCAACCCGTTGGAGACGGTTCTCGACCAGCGAATCTTCAAGCCACTCGGGCTCAAGAGCACGCTGCTGCCGCCACGTAGCATGAGCACGATTCCTGGGCCCCATCCGCGCGGGTATCGGTTCCGGCACGTTTCAGGCGACCATGAACATGCTGATGAACCGCGGCGCGCTGTCACCAGAGCAGCAGGCCGCGGCGCAAGCGGGGACGCTCAAGCCCGACGACGTGACCGATACCAACCCCTCGTTCGCGTGGGCTGCCGGTGGCGTCATCTCGACGCCCAACGAGCTGGCGCGCTATGTGAAGGCATTGGTGGACGGCGGCCTGCTCAACGACGAGATGCGAAGAAGCGGATCGATAGCTGGAGGCCATCGATCCGAGCAGCCCAAGGCGCGCTATGGGTACAACATCGAGGCCAAGGGGCCGTTCATCGGTCACGGCGGCGACATCCCCGGGTTCAACTCGGTCATGTATCACGACCCCAAGCGAGACCTGACGATAGTGGCCTACACGCAGCTGAACGTCACCCCGCAGGGCACTCAGGCCAGACGACGAGCTGATGAACATCTATCGCGGCCGCGAGCTGTACCCCCGAACAAAGACGCCGTGGTCAAAGCGATTGAACTGCGATGGCGGAAAGGCTGTCGCGATCCAAGCGGACGCTGCCGACGTCGAAGCTGTCAAGGGCGCGGTCGAAAAGACCGTCGCGACCTTCGGCCGACTTGATGTGCTTGTGAACAATGCCGGCACAGCCATTCCGAAAACCGTTCGAGGAGACCACGCTCGAGGAGATGGATCGCGTGATCGACATCAACGTCCGCGGCACACTGGTCGCGACGCAGGCGGCGCTGAAGCACATGAAGAGCGGCGGTCGCATCATCATGATCGGCTCGGCCGTGGGCGAGCGTGTCCTGGTGCCCGGGCTGGTGGCCTACTCGGCCACGAAGGGAGCCGTGAAGATGTTTACTCAGGCGTTGTCCAGAGAGGTCGGGAGCCGGGGTATCACGGTCAACAACGTCCAGCCGGGTCCGATCGACACGGATTTGAATCCCGCGGCGGGCGATTGGGCGGTGCCTCAGAAGGCCGCCACAGCGCTCGACCGCTATGGGCATGTTCGCTTCGAGCTGACCTGGCCCTGCGCCCCTTGACAAGGCCTCGAGGCCGGGTGTACTGATCGGCCCATCCAAAGACGCTCGAGGGGTTCTCCTCCCACACACCCCCGAACAACGGCTGCACAGCGCGGCTGCCCCGCAATGCTGCGGTGCCCAGTTGATTTGCAGGCCCGAGGCCCTCCACCATCGCTCAGGAGGAGACACCATGAATCGACGCGTTCTCGTGGCCGGGATAGCTCTCCTAGCTCTCATGACGATGCTCGCGGGCCTGCCGGGAGGCCTGACCGCTCAGGGGAAGGTGGTGAAGATCGGCCTCTCGCTGCCGCTCACCGGGGCGGACGCCGACGGCGCCGACGCCATCCTCAAGGGCGCCCAGATGGCCATCGCCGAGATCAACGCCAAGGGCGGGGCCGCCGGCTACAAGCTCGAAGCGATCGTCTTCGACAGCGCCACTCCGGCGGCCGGCCAGTACGACCCGGCGCAGGCAGCCACCAACTACAAGAAGTTCATCGCGGACAGCCTGGTGCTCGCCGCGGTCGGACCCGTCATGAGCGGCGAGGGCAAGGCGATCTCGCCGATCCTGTCCGAGGCCGACATGGCCACGATCACGCCGAGCTCGACCAACCCCGACATCACCGATCCCAAGTTCCAGTCGCAGTACCGGGCCAAGGGCAAGGCGGTCTACTTCCGCACCGTGACCACCGACGCCTACCAGGGCCCGAACATGGCCAACTTCCTCTTCCACGCGCAGAAGGTGAAGAGCGTCTACATCCTGGACGACGGCGGGGCCTTCGGGGTGGGGATCGCGGACAGCTTCCAGAAGCGGGCGGGAGAGCTCGGGGTGAAGATCCTCGGCCGCGACCGGCTCGACCCCAAGGAAGCCGACTACAAGACCATCCTCACCAAGATCAAGGGCGTGAACCCGGACGGGCTCTACTACGGCGGCGTCATGCAGGCCGCGGCCAAGCTCGCGACGCAGGCCTACGAGGTGATGCCGCGGGTGATCAAGGCGGGGTCGGACGGCGTGTACGATCTCTCGTGGCCAAAGCAGTCGGGCAAGGAGTCGGTCGAGGGCTGGTTCTGCTCGCAGGCCTCGCCGGAGCTGGTCACCTCCCCGAAGGTGGAGGCGTGGGTGACCAAGTTCAAGTCGGAGATGAAACGCGACCCCACGAACTACGCGATCACCTCGTACAACGCGGTGCTCGTGGTCGCCGACGCGATCGGCCGCACCGCCGGCGCCAACAAGCCGCTCACCCGCACCAACCTGCGGGACGCGATCCAGGCGACGAAGATGACCTCGATCCAGGGCCCGATCGCCTTCGACGCCAACGGCGACATCCTGACCCGGACCGTTTCGATCTATCAGTGGCGGGACGGCGAGATCGAAGTACGTCAGCGTGGCGCCCGAGAAGTAGGCCGTGATATCCGGATCCCCGGGCCGGCGCGGCGGCAGCGCCGGCCCGGGGATCGTCCGTCTGACGGCGCGGGCGTGAGCATCCGGGCATGAGCGGGCTGGACGTCATCCTCCAGCAGGTCGTCAACGGGCTCGCGCTCGGCATGATGTACGCCTTGCTCGCGCTTGGCTTCACCATGGTCTACGGCATCATCGAGCTGATCAACTTCTCCCACTTCAGCGTCTTCATGACCGGGACCTTCGTGGGGCTCCTGGTGCTGAACCTCATGGGGGTCACCGCGGTCTCCCGGTCGCTGACCGGCCTCGCCCTGGTGGGCACGCTGATCGTGCTCTTCCTGGCGACCATGACCATGACCGGGCTGCTCGGGCGTGGTCATCGAGCGGCTCTGCCTCCGCCCGCTGCGCAACGTCTCCGGGACCGCGCCGATGATCACCACCATCGGCGTGGCGTTCATCCTCATCAACGTCATGCTGCTCGCCTGGGGCCCGCAGACGCAGCGGTTCCCCCAGCTCCTGCCGAACTGGCGCTGGACGCTCCTCGGCGCCGCCGAGATCACCTTCAAGCAGGTGGTGCTCTTCGTGGTGGGGCTCGTCCTCATGGTGATCCTGTCGCACCTCGTGAAGCGGACCACGCTCGGCAAGGCGATGCGCGCGACCGCCCAGGACGCCGACGCGGCCCGCATGATGGGCATCGACGTGGACCGGGTGGTGGTGCTCACGTTCTTCCTGGGCTCGGCGCTGGCCGGGGCCGGCAGCCTCTTCTTCGGCCTCTACTACGGCTTCACCGCCTACTACATCGGCTACACCATCGGGCTGCGCGCCTTCACCTCGGCGGTGCTCGGAGGCATCGGGAGCATCCCGGGCGCGGTGCTGGGCGGCCTCTTCATCGGTCTCATCCAGTCGCTGGGCGGCCAGCTTCTCGGCGTGAAGTGGACGGACGTCATGATCTTCTCGATCCTGATCATCGTCATGGTCTTCCGGCCCAGCGGGCTCCTCGGCGTCCGGGCCCCGCAGAAGGCCTGAGGATGAGCGCGCTCGTGGGCGGCTGCGCGCGCGCCTGGGGCTGGATCGCTGGCGCGCGCTGCCGGTGTCCCGGCGGCGACAGATCCTCACCCCGGTGCTGCTCGGGATCGGGCTGCTCTTCCCGTTCGCCAGCGGCAACGCGGGCAACGTGGACGCGGCGGCCAACGCCTTCACCTACGTGCTCCTGGCCCTGGGCCTCAACATCGTGGTGGGCTTCGCGGGCCTGCTCGACCTGGGCTACGCGGCATTCTTCGCCATCGGCGCCTACGGCTACGGAATCGCCGCCTCCGGCCAGCTCAAGCCCGCCTGGTCGAGCCTCTGGGCACCGCTCGAGTGGGCCGGCCAGGTGACCCGCCTCGTGGTGCCCGGCCAGGCCGACACCGTGCAGTTCCACTTCGCCTTCTGGCCCATGCTGGCGATCTCCGCGATCATCTGCGCGATCTTCGGCATGCTCTTCGGCGCGCCCACGCTGCGGCTGCGCGGCGACTACCTGGCCATCGTGACGCTCGGCTTCGGCGAGATCGTGCCGGTGGTCGCGCGCAACTGGGACGGGCTCACCAACGGGGCCCAGGGGCTGGGCGGCATCCGCACCCCGCAGCTCTTCGGCTTCGACTTCGGCTTCTCGCCGTACCCGTACTACTTCCTCGGCCTGGCGCTCGTGGCGGCGGCGGTGTGGATCTCCATCCGGCTGCAGGAGTCGCGCGTCGGGCGCGCGTGGATGGCCATCCGGGAGGACGAGCTCGCCGCGGGCGCCATGGGCGTCAACCACGTCCACTACAAGCTGCTGGCCTTCGCGATGGGGGCGGCGGTGGGCGGCCTCGGCGGCACCTTCTACGTGGCCAAGCTCACCACCGCCACGCCCGACATGTTCACCTTCCCGGTGTCGGTGATGATCCTGGTCATGGTGGTGCTGGGCGGGCTCGGGTCGATTCGCGGCGTGGTCCTGGCCGCGCTGTTCGTGGCCTTTCTCCAGTCGGTGATTCTCCAGGATCTCACCGAGTACGTGCACGCCCTCGGCCGCCTCGTCGGGAGCGCCTTCCTCCAGCGAGTCGAGCTGATCACCTCGCTCGAGCTGATCTTCGGCCTCATCCTCGTCCTGATGATGATCTTCCGGCGCGAGGGGCTGTGGCCGGCGGTGCGGAGGGTCTCGGCGCTCACGCGCGAGCAGCAGGCCGCCGCGCCCTCCCGCGGCTCCGTCGTGGATCTGGCGTGGGCGCGTCCGGAGACGGCGGGCGGGCCGGGTCGCCCACTGCTCGAGATCGAGGGGCTGCGCAAGAGCTTCGGCGGGGTGGCGGCGGCCGACGACATCACCTTGACCGTCCGCGCCGGCGAGCTGGTCAGCGTGATCGGGCCGAACGGCTCCGGCAAGACCACGCTGTTCAACCTGATCACCGGGCTCATCGCGCCCGACGCGGGGAGCATCCGCCTCGAGGGCCACGAGATCGGCGGGCGCCCGTCGCACGAGATCGTCACCCGCGGGGTGGCGCGGACCTTCCAGAACATCCGGCTCTTCAACAACCTGAGCGTGATGGAGAACCTGCTGGTCGGCGAGCACGCGCGCCTCGAGGCGGGCGTGCTGGGCGCCATCTTCCGGCCGCCGCGGGTCCGGCGCGAGGAGGAGCGGGCGGTCAAGAGCGCGCTCGAGGCCGTGGAGATGTTCGGCAACCGGCTGCTGCCCCGCATCGACCATCCGGTGTACGGGCTCTCCTACGCCAATCGCCGCCGCACCGAGATCGCGCGCGCGATCATGACGCGGCCGAAGCTCCTGCTGCTGGACGAGCCGGCGGCGGGCATGAACCCGGCCGAGACGCTCGAGCTGATGGACCTGATCCGCGCCTTCCGCGACCTCGGCATCACGATCGTCCTGATCGAGCACAAGCTCGACGTGGTCATGGACGTCTCGGATCGCGTCGTGGTGCTCGACCACGGCGTGAAGATCGCGGAGGGCGCACCCGCCCAGGTGCGCAGCGACGATCGGGTGATCGAGGCCTACCTGGGCCGCCGGCGGCGGGCCGCATGAGGGCTCCGGGCGGCGTGCTCCTCGACGTCCGCGACGTGCACACCCACTACGGCGCGCTCCACGTGCTGAAGGGGGTGAGCTACGAGATCCGCGAGGGCGAGATCGTCTCGCTGCTCGGAGGCAACGCCTCCGGCAAGTCCACCACCATGAAGACGGTGCTGGGGCTGGTGCGGCCGAGCGAGGGAACGATCAGCTTCCGCGGCGAGCCGATCCACGGCCTGCGCACGAGCGAGATCGTCAAGCGCGGGATCGCCCCGGTGCCCGAGGGCCGTCGCGTGTTCCCGCGCATGACCATCCTCGAGAATCTCGAGATGGGTCGCTACACCCGCCGGGCGGAGCCGGGCTGGGACGAGGAGCTGGACCGCGTGTTCGGCCTCTTCCCGGTGCTCCGGGAGCGGCGCCACCAGCTCGCGGGCACCATGTCCGGCGGCGAGCAGCAGATGCTCGCGATCGGCCGCGCCCTGATGACGCGGCCCACGCTGCTCTGCATGGACGAGCCGTCGATGGGGCTGGCTCCGCGACTGGTCGAGGAGGTCTTCGACATCATCCGCGAGATCAACGAGCAGGGGCACCACCATCTTCGTGATCGAGCAGAACGTGAACATGGCGCTCTCGATCGCCCATCGCGGCTACGTGCTCCAGATGGGGGAGGTGGTCCTCACCGGCTCCGCCGAGGAGCTGCTCGAGAGCCCCCTCATCCAGAAGGCGTATCTCGGCAGCGGCTGAGGCCTCGGGATCTTCTCCAGGGCATAACGCTGCGTCACTAGGGCATCCAGGTCCAGCTGGCCCCGCTGAAACCAGCGCACAAAGATGGGGAAATCGTGCCGTAGCTGCCGGCATCGAGCGGTACCGCGGCGTCGCATTGCACGGCTGGGTGCGGCCGTATCCATCCCGCTGGCATCCTCGCCGATCGCTGATCGCGCCCTTCCCAGAGCCGAGGCGCCGCGTCCTTCAGCGCGCGCGGGACTCGTTGGGCCTGGGCCGTGTGTCGGCGCGCTGGGCGCGGTGGGGACGGAGGAGACGCCGGAATCGAAAATCGATTTCGCCTTGACTCACCCGCACAGGGGCGCGGTCACAGGCAGGCTTCCCAACCGGCCCGTGCGACTGGGCCAAGCCCGGCGTCGAGCAGCGGGATTCACTTGGCAGCTGGGTGCTTCTTGGCTGAAGCGATCTTCACGGCAAGGAGGAGCCAATGAGCGACGACAAGAACGAAAGGAAGAGCACCACCTCTCTGTCGCGCCGCGACCTGTTTCGGGCCGGCGTTGCCCTGGGCGTCGGCGCTGCGCTGCCGTCGCCGGGCGCGCACGCCGCGCCGCACGCCGGCTCACCGGACGCAGTGGCATCGAGCGCGCCGCCTCTCGTCTTCGTGAACGGCAAGATCCACACGATGGACGACGCGAACCGCGTGGTGAACTCGGTCACGATCCGGGACGGGCGCTTCGTCGAGGTCACCAAGAACAGTCATGGCGGCCACGATGCGACCGTCATCGACCTGGGCGGCCGCACCGTGGTGCCGGGTCTGATCGAGAGCCACACGCACTTCGTGAGCCTCGCCAACCGGCCCGGCTACCACGTCGCGCAGTGGGAGCTGGCCTCGAACGTCGCCGAGGTCCTGGCGCTGCTTGCCGCGCGCCGGAAGGGCGTGCCCGAACGGCCAGTTCATCACGGCCATGGGCGCCGGCACCCCGCGGATGTTCGCCGAATTGCGCCTGCCGACGCTCGCCGAGCTCGACGCGGCCGTGCCCGACCGGCCGGTGTTTCTCTATCAGGGCGGCGGCGGCCGGCGCGCACTAACACGCTCGGCAAGCAGTTCTTCGAGAGCGCGACGGCACCGCTCGCCGGGCCGTGCGTCGTCGGAGCGGATGGCTCGCTCGTCAGCGTGGGCGGCGTGAACCACGCGAACCGCGCGCTGTATCATCTGAGAATCCGCCAGACGTTCGAGGACAAGAAGCGGAGCGCGCTCGACGCGATGGCGTTCTCGGCGAGCGTCGGCATTACGGCGGTGCTCGACCAGACGCTGGTGGCCGTGGCGACCGGGACGCTCGACCCGGCCTCGCTCGATCCGCAGCCGACGCACGCGCTCTTCAATCTCAACCTATACGGGCGCACGGGCGAGTGGGACGAGGCTCGCGACCGCCTCGCGCGCCCACCGCGCCCCGAATCGACCAGAGCGCGGCGGCGCCGGGCGCGGGTGGGCCGGGGCCGCGGCTCGGCCCTGAGCGCGCCATCCCCCAGGCGCCCAGGAGCTTCCGGATGACGACACGTTCGACGACTGCGGCAAGCCCCGCCGTCGCCAGGTTCCGCCACCGCGCCCAGGAAGGCCTCCAGATGCTCGGCGGCCCGTCGCGTCAGTTCCCCGTTCACGCTCCTCGGACACTGCCTGGTCGGTGGCTGAAGTCCCTGCGCTCAGGTGCATCGCGGGGTGAGCGTCGTCACTGACAGGCTATTCCCGGCGCGGAGGAAGGCACTGGACTGGCGTGCAGACGGCCGGGTCATTGCTGAAGTTCGTGACGCTCAGGTCCACCACGGCGCTCACCGCCTGGGCCATGATGCCGTTCTGCCCCGGACTGCTCACGCCGTCTGGCAGCGGCAGTTCATACGTCAGCGTCGCGCCTACCTGCACGCCCAGCGCACTGTCCGGATTCAGCGGCACGCTGTGCGTGAACACCTTCCCCGTGACCCGCGGCGTCGTGGGATCCACCGTCATGACCAGGCGATACCACACGTTCTCGGCGATGCCGTTCTTCAGCGGCACGCTGCTCAGGATCTTCAACTTGCCTTTCTTGGTCGGGTCGCCATCCACGGTGGCAAGCCGCAGCAAGTCCGTGTTGCCGGCGTCGGAGACGATGAGGGCCAGGCCGCTCTTGCCGACGCCCTCGTTCAGCAGCGCGACCACACCCGCACCCTTGATGTTGTTGAAGCGCGCGAAGAGCACGTCGGCGCACAGCGTCTCGGCCCCGAACGTGGGCCCGGGCGCCGGCGTGCTCGGCGTGGCGTCATAGACCGTCAGCCAGGTGGCGCCCCCGAGCCCGTCTGGCCGGTGAACACGAGCGACGGGTGATCCGCCAACGGGCCCACGTCCGGCCCAGCGTTGATCAGTCCGCCCAGATGCACATCGCGGAAACAGTCGTCGTACTCCGTCCCGTCGAAGTCGAAGTCGAACGTCGAGGGGCACGCGTCGACGACGACCTGGTGAGCGTGGCCGAAGTACTGCCGGTGAAACTGGGGTCGGTGGGGGTGTACCTCGCCTGAATAAAGTGGTTCCCGATCTCGAGTGTGCTGATCGTGCACGAAGCCGTGCCGGCGACGACGCTAGTGACGCAAAACGTGCCGGGGCCCTCGACGAAGAAGACCGTGCCGGGCGCGGTGCCCGGACTGACGGTCGCGGTGAAAGTCACCGTCTGGCCCAGGGGAGGGTTCGCCGATGACTCCAGTTGCGTCGTCGTCGTCACGGGCGGCGGCGGCGGTGCGTACGCAGGTGCAGCAAGCGCGAGAACGAACATTGAACCGATTGCGAACGCGGCGAAAAGACGACCAGCCATGACCTGGAACCCCCTCATGCCCGATACGTTGCCGTGTATCGTGGCACTCCATCGACCACACAGCGGCCGATTTTCGTAGGCCCTTCATGTTTGTCGTGGGCCCTTGATATTGACGGATATTTCCCCGGATGGACGCGGCCAACCCGCGTGAGGGCGGTGCATGATACCGCGTTTGCCGCTCCGAAAACAATCGAGTCCTTGCCTCTGAGCGAAAGGAGAGAGCGGCCGGACGCCCTACAGTCACCTCCGTGCCCTCTGCGGACAGATTTCGGCTGACCGAGGGCAGCCCAAACCCGCTCCCATCCTCCTGCTCCCCTCAAAGCCCTCATTTCCTAGCATTCCCTAGCACGAGTCCCCATTGGGATGCTCATCCAGCGCGCGCGCATCGCCGACGATGCATGCGGGCACAGGCGCGACTCTCTGCAATCTCTCCGCGAAGGGCAAGCGCAGCGAAGATGCCGTATGATTCCCCGTCATGAGTCCTTGGGCACGCAACCCCAAGACGCAGAAACGAACCTGGACGGTACGCCCGAGGCCGTACACCAAGCACGGGCTCACGCCGCTGCGTCGCGCCGTGGAGCAACTGGATCTCGCTGTGCCTGCGGCTCCAGCGGGGGCCTGTGTCTGAGTCTGGCAGCTTATGTCGCGATGCCGGGGGCGCACCGGCGAGGCGATTGCCGCCGGACGGCCTTGATGTCGACTTCTATGAAGCGGCTGGCCGTGTCAACTCGTGACTCGATCCCTCCGGGTTTGAGATCTATTCATTCCGTTCACGGCTCGCCTGTGCCAGGGGGCTGATCTCGCGAGGTTCCGTCAGACTTCTATTCGCGCTCATCAAGGACGAGCCCAGTGCGCCCGTCGGCGCAGCGATGGATTCGAGGGGTGGGGGCGCCATCTACGCGGCGGCCCTGCCACGGCGGCCAAGTCGACATTCGCGCTCACCCACCCATCGAACCTGCGAGAGACCAGAGCCCGAATCAATCAGGTGCGGATCGCGCCCGACTTGTTGCCCCGATGCGTGACGATGATGACCGGCAGGCCGGTGTCGCGAAGCGTGGTGCCCTCGGTACCGCCGCTCTTCTCGCAGAGCTCCACCTGGTCGCGTACCCACTGCCTCGGGCTCGGGATGTACTCGGGCATGACGATCTCCTCTTCTCTCTTGTTCGAGATGGAACGCAGGTGGCGACAGAGTACGCCGCGCCAGCGGGATGGAGAAGCTGCAATGGAGGTCCCGGCCCGGCTCAGCCCGCGAGCGGCCTTCCAGGCGGGGACGAGCCGGCCGGGACACAGCCAAGACGCTCCGCTCATCAGCTGCGCAGCGGCACGAAGATCGATACGCGCGGCTCGGGCCTGACCTCGCGCGTGCCATGCCCTGGCCCGTCAGATCTTCAGCGATCAGAATGTCGCCGGGCCCGAGCCGCCGGACGGTGCCGTCGCCGATCTCGATGTCGACCGCGCCGGACAGCGTGAACACCGCGTAGCGGCCGGGCGCGTGGTGCCAGGGATTCGACCGCGTCGACTCGAACCGTCGAATGACGATGCCGCTGCCCGGGATCAGCTCCGCGCTCTCGGACTGGTCGCCCATCGGCTCGAACTTCGGATGGATGTCCTCGAAGTGCGACGCGCCGTCGCCTCCTGCATAGATCCGAATGATGGCCATGTTCCCTCCGATCTCGAGTGTGGTCCTGCGGCCGCACGGCCGCCGCGCCAGTATCGCATCTCGCCGGCGGCACCGCCGACGCGCACGCGATGCCACCCATCCGCGACGGACGACCAAGAGGTCGGCCCCTCTGCGCCGCTGACCGCGCGCAACACGGTACGACTAGTTGTTCTAGCCGGAGGAGAGAGATCGCTGGCGCCGAGCCGTTCCGGGGAGCGCCGGCGAACGCGGGGCGCGTCGCGCCGTGCCGGTGCTTATCCTCGGCCGGAGTGATGCGCTCCGACATCCGAATGGGAGGACGGATATGGCCCGCTACGCGCACTTCAAGGTCTGGCTGGACGGCAAGATCGTGGATCCCGAGGCGGCGATGCTCAGCGTCTTCACCTTGACCGTCCTGCGCGGCGCCAACGTCTACGAGGGCCTGCGCGCGTACTGGAATCCCGCGAGGCGGGACCTCTACGTCTGGAAGCTGGACGAGCACCTGAAGCGGCTTGGCCAGAGCATGAAGGTGATGCGGATGCAGCTCGCGTATTCGCTCGACGACCTCCGGACCGCGGTGGTCGAGTGGCTCCGCGCCAACGAGTTCCACGACGACGTGCACTTCCGCCTGGTCGCGTACTTCGGCGACGGCGGCTCCGGAGGCGTGAAGTCGTATCGGCCCGACGAGATCGACACCGGCGCGTTCATCCTCGGCGGCCCGCGGCCGCACGACGCCAAGCTCGAGCGCGGGCTCGCGATGGGTGTGGCGACGTGGCGCCGGATCGCGGACGACGTGGTGCCCGCGAGGGTGAAGGCCGGGGCGAACTACCAGAACAACCGGCTGGCCGCCGTCGAGGCGCGCGAGAACGGGTTCGATGACGCGATCCTGCTGACGCAGGCGGGCAAGGTCGCGGAGGCGACGGGCGCCGCCCTGATGATGGTGCGCGACGGCCAGCTCGTCGTGCCGCCGGTCACCGACGGCGTGCTGGAGTCGATCACGCGGCGCTCCGTGCTCGAGCTCTACGCGCGCGAGTACGGCCGTCCCGCCGTCGAGCGCTCGATCGATCGCACCGAGCTCTACGTGTGCGACGAGATCCTGATCTGCGGCTCGGCGGAGGAGGTCACGCCCGTCGTCGCCGTCGATCGCCTGAAGGTCGGCGACGGCACGCCCGGCCCGATCACGACGACTCTCCAGCGCCTGTTCTTCGCCGCCGCGCGCGGGGACGATCCCGCATTCGCGGATTCACTTACGCCCGTCTACGCCACCCGGGCCTGACGGCCGGGGGGACGATGAGCGCGCGCCACGAGGCGGAGTGGCGGATCGACCCGGCGAGAGACCGTTGTCACCGGCCGAGTGCGCGGGCCACGGCGTCCACGTCCGCGTCGGTGTTGTGCAGGTGGAACGACACCCGGACGGCGCCGGCGCGGACCGAGGCCCTGATCCCGGAGGCTTGCAACCGCTCGAGGCCGCCGGTGGCGGCGACGGAGACGATCGCGGAACCGCCCGGCGGCAGGCCAAGGCGCGAGCGGAACGCGTTGGCGAGGCCGACGTCGTGCCGGCGGATCGCCGGCACGCCGACCTCCGCGAGGAGGTCCAGCGCGGGGACGGTGCCGGCCCACGCGAGCCAGGCCGGCGAGATGTCGAGCCGCCGCGCATTCTTTGCGAGCCGGAGCGGAGGCCCGAAGATCGACGTCCACGGGTCATCGCCCGCGTACCATCCCGCGTAGAGCGGCCGCAGCATGCCGAGTCGCTCCGGGCCGCACGACGCCGAACGCCGTCCCGCGCGGCGACAAGAGCCACTTGTAGGCAGCGCACGCGACGAAGTCGAAGCGCCCGGTGTCGAACGGCAACCAGCCCACCGCCTGCGTGGCGTCGACGTACGTGAGACAGCCGTGGCGCGCCGCCGCCGACGCGAGGCCGTCGAGGCCGCCCGGCACGAGCCGGCCATCCGCCAATTGCACGGCGCTGACCGCCACGAGATCGACGCCGGGCTCGATCGCGCTCACGAGGTCAGCCAGCGGGACGATGCGCACCCGCACCCCGCGATCGGAGTGAGCCAGGAACGGGAAGAGCACCGAGGTGAAGTCCTCCTCGGCCGCCAGCACGCACGCGCCGCCGGGCAGCGCGCTGGCGACGAGGGCGGTGATCGTCGACACCTGATTGCCGACGAACACGCGGTCGGCCGTCGTGCCGACGAGGCCGGCGAATCGCTGGCGCGCGCGGTCGATCAGCGCGTCGTATCCCGCGGCCTCGGCGCGCCCCGTTCGCCACATCCTTGCTCCGGGCGAATCAGGTGATCGAATGACATGCCCCGCGTGCGGTGAAGAGTGGCGCCAGGCCGGCAAGGTTGTGCTCAAGGCAGCGCGCCCCCTCACCCTCCACCGGGAATGTACCAGCGGCCACGCCTGGCACATGCCGCTTGTCATCACGCCGAGGACACGGCCGGCGCCGTCTGATTGCGAGGCGGCGGCCTGATGGAGCCGGAACGCCGGCAGCGCCTGAGGGTCCTGGCGGCTGCAACAGAAAGTTGCGCAGCGGGAGCGGCGTTCTGAGTGTTAGCTCCGGCGCATGCGTAAATTGAAGCGCCGAAGCTCGAGCTCGCTGGTCCGGGCTCGGGGTGAACTCCACGTAGCGCCGGACACCGTAGTCCTCGTAGGGTTGGAGGACGACGAGCCATGGATTGTGCTCGAGAAAGATCGCCGTCATCTTCTGGTAGGCATCGGCCCACCCCGACCTCGGCGTTCCCGGCAGCTAGCCCATCAACAGTTTCCCGGGGTTCTCGCGCCCCATCGTCTGGATCTGCTCCCTCGTGATCCCCTGCGACATCAGCGCCGGCAACGTGCCACGCCAGCCCATCGGGTGGCGACGGATTCGCCGTCTGGCCGAGATCGGTGGAGATAATGAAGTGCTGCGCGCCGACGGCCTTGCACGTGGTCCGCCGATCTCCTTGAACGAGATGTTCTTGGAGTTGCGCATGAACGCCGAGGTGCGCGGTCGGGCCGGACAGCGCGCCGAGGGTGGCGATCTCCAGTTTCGCGCCCATCGACCGCCGCCTTCTTCATCTGATCCAGGCTCATGCCGATGACCTCGAACTCAGCGTGGGTCACGACGATACGGTCGCAGCCGGCATCGCGCGCGGCCTCGATGATGCGCGAGCGCTTCCTCGCCGGAGGAGTGGCCGGTCTCGACGACGAGCTTCTGCGCGGCACACTCCTTCAACACCTCACGCACGGCCGGCAGCACCTTTGCCGTCGTCGCCGACGACCTTGATTCCGGATGGCGCTTCCTTGAGCCGCGTCACGTGGTTGTTCGCGTCGAACGTCGGGAACCACACCACGCGACCGCAGCCCGCCCTGCATGCGCCACATCCACCGCACGGCGTCGACATTGATGCCGCCGGCAGATCCGTTCAGGGTGATTCCGCCGAACACCTTCATGCCGGGGACACGGCGCCGCGCGATCCACGCGCGATCCGCGGTGAGCGCCGTGTGGCTCTTCGAGCACCACCGCTTCCATCCCGCGGTCTTTCGAGAGCGCGGCCTCTTCGTCGTCGGCGAGGGCGCGTCCGAACACGTCGGGCGCGGTGTGAACGTGGAAGTCGATCAGCCCCTCGACCGGGCTTGCCGCCGGCGGCAGGGGCGGATACGTGCGACCTTGCCCGGCCGGATCGAGCCGGAAGCCCCGCCAGCGCTGAGAGACTGGCGACGCCGACCGCGGCGCCCTTGATGAAGGCCCGCCGCGTGGCGCCCGGCCGGCACGCGAGTCAGTGCGCCCACGTCGTTTCGCGAACTCGTGGCCACAGCAGCTCGACAGCTTCCATCGGGGGAGTTGGAAGGGCTTCATGGGAGTCTCCCTTGTTGGTGGGTGGATGTAGGCGGTGGCCGGGGCCCACGATGCCGCTTCCACTGTAAGCCTCGGGGGGCGATGGCCGAAGCCGGCGGTGGTTCACGGGATCGCTTCAGCGTGATAGGCATCGTCGCGGACGAAGTCTATCGCCGAAGGGGATAGCCAACATTACCACCCTCCGGCGGCGCCGGCGCGCCCGTCCGTGGGCCCGGTCACCGTGACATAAGCGACGCTGGCCGCCCAAGAACCCCCGGAACCCGACGCCACAGCGCAGGCACAGCGCTCTCGATCTCTCGCCCGTCCGTCATGGTGTCTCCTCTCGTGAGTATCTGGTCCCTGCCCATTCGACGACGTCACCGCGATAGGAGTTTCCCTCGTCCGTCTGTCGTGTTCTTGCGGAAAGATTCGTCCGGTGCCGCCCGCCGGCCCCGGCGGCCTTCCAAATACTAGCGTGCCGGCTCGGCTGGCGGCCGCGAGTCCCGTTCCCAAGGGAGGACATCGATGACCGACGTACACGCGAGAGTTGCCCTCGTCACCGGCGCGTCGGGAGGCATCGGCCGGGAGGTCGCGCTCCGCCTGTCGCGCGACGGCTTCGCCGTCGTCTTGAACTACGCCGGCAATCCCGCCAAGGCCGAAGCCGCGGCGGCCGAGATCAAGGCCGGCGGTGGCGAGGCCTTCGCGGTCCAGGCGGACGTGGCGGACGCGGCGGCGGTCGACCGTCTCTTCGAGCAGACGCTCGGCGCCTTCGGCCGGCTCGACGTGGTGGTGCACAGCGCCGGCATCATGCCGCTCGGGCCGATCGCCGATGGCGACCTGACGACCTTCGATCGAATCATCGCGACCAACCTGCGCGGAACCTTCATCGTGCTGAGCCGGGCCGCCCGGCACGTGGGCGCGGGCGGGCGCATCATCGCGTTCTCGAGCAGCGTCGTCGCCAAGTCGCTCCCGACCTACGGCCCCTACATCGCCTCGAAGGCGGGCGTGGAAGGCCTGGTCCGCGTGCTCGCGAACGAGCTGCGGGGTCGCCAGATCACGGTCAACGCCGTCGCCCCCGGCCCGGTGGCGACCGAGCTCTTCCTGAAGGGCAAGACTCCGGCGCAGATCGAGCAGTTCGGCAAGCTCGCCCCGCTCGAGCGCCTCGGTCGGCCCGACGATGTCGTCGGCTCGGTCTCGTTCCTCGCCGGCCCCGACGGGGCGTGGGTCAATGCCCAGGTGCTCCGCGCCAACGGCGGCTTCGCCTAGATCCCATCGCCTGGATCCATAACCCGGACATCGTCCAGACTTCGCCCTCGGAGGTCCGAGCATGAAGAACGTCATCGTCATCACCGGCGCGTCGAGCGGGTTCGGCGCGCTCGCCGCCCGCCCGCTCGCCCGCGCCGGCCACACCGTCTACGCGAGCATGCGCGACACGGACGGGCCCAACGCCCCGCACGTCGCCGAGGCGCGGGCGTACGCCGCGCAGCACGGCGTCGACCTACGCCCCGTCGAGCTGGACGTCGCCTCCGAGGCGGGACGCGCGGCTACTACCGATAGCTAGCCGACGAGGAGTGATCGCCAATGCCCAACGTCGACGTCGTCAGGGACACGGCCCGGGGGACGACACGCCCGCCGGTGCCGTCGTTCACTCGGGAGAGCGCCATCGAGAAGGTCCGTCTGGGAGGGATAGGCAACACGAACGACCTCCGGCAGCGGTCGCTCCGTCCATGGGTCCCATCCCCGTGACGTAATGTGCCAGACTCGGACGCTGGCCGCCCCAGAAGCCGCTGCCACAGTGGAGCACCGTACACGTGTTTTTCTGATTGGGTTACAACCGACAACTTCGTTCCGCAAGGGAGATATCCAGTGAGTATTACGTCTCAGAAGAAAGAATCACTTACGCAGCAGAGGCTCAGGTCAATCTAAAGCCGCAATACGACTTCATCGTCTGTGGCTCAGGCTCATCGGGGTCGGTGATATACGATGAGCAAGGCCACCCGCCCGATTCCAGCCTGGCCACGAGGGTCTGATTGCGCACTCGGTGTGCGACCCGCGCGCGGCCGCGATCGCATGTCAAAGGATCTGACGGCCGCGGACATCAGGCGGCCATGAAGGAAGCGTTCGCTTCGCGGGCACGCGGTCGAAGGACACGCCAGGGATGACCGCCACGCTGCGCGCGGTACGGGGCAGCGCGATCGAGCATCGGCGATTTTGCCCGCCAGCAAAACCACTCGCGCGGTTCGTGGCGAGGCGTTCTACGGAGTCCTGGCGTAGTGAGGGTGTCGAGGTCGTGCTGAGTGAGGAGGGACTCATGCGCTACATGCTGCTCATCAATATCGACAAGACCGCGCTCCGTGCTGGAACAGGCCGAAATGGAGGCGATCCTCCACGGCCACGAGCGTTTCGAGGCAGAGCTGCAGGCCACCGGCAGAGGCAAGATTGTCCACACCGAGCGCCTGAGCTCGGATGGGGAGGCGGTGCCGCGTCCGCCTGAAGGCCGGAGAGCGTCAAGTGACCGACGGCCCCTTCGCGGAGACGCAGGAGGTTCTCGGCGGCTTCTACGTGATCGAGTGCGACACGAAGGACGAAGCCGTCGAGTGGGCCAAGAGGATTCCGCTCCGCGAAGATCGCAGCGTCGAAGTCCGCCGATCTGGCCGAGGTGACGAGCTCGAAGCTGACGTCCCACGCCTGCTGGTGCCGGGAAACCCGAGTGCCGCTCGAGCCGCGGCTCGACCGGGGATGAAGCGCCCTAGCGCACAGCACGGCCAAGCGCTGTGGCATCGGCTCCTGGGGCTCCTGGGGCGGCCAGCGTCCGAGTCTGGCAGATTACGTCATGGGGACGGGGCTCACGGACGGGCGACCGCGCCGCCGGAGGTCATGGACCTCGGGGAATTCCGGTCCAATTCCCGGATTCCCACTCTATTCCCACATCGATTTCCGGTGAATTCCCACGCGTTGACGTCAGCGGAAGGGCTCTTCGAAAGGATGAGAAAGACCCGGCGATTCAGACGACGTCTCTCTCGAAGGTGCGGGTTTCGGACCATGATGATCACCTTCATCGCCACCGAGCGCGAGATGCCGGCGATAGCCGGCCTACCGGCGTCCAACGCGCTACAGCGCTGCTCAGAAAAAACGCGGAGTTGTCGAGAAGCTCGTGTGACGCCTGACCGCGGATGCGGAGAAACCGCGGCTGTCGGGGCTGTCGGGGTCGCCGCGACGCCCCGGGTACGGCTCGTCGAGCCGGCCGTGCTGCATCTCGGAGACCCGCAGCGCATCCCCGAACGGCTTGAGCGTACATGAACGCCCTCCGCGCCCCCGCCCCCTGCGTCTACGCCCTCGTCCCCAGCACGTCCGCCCCCAGCCCCGCACCGGGAGCCCGGCTGGAGCCGCAGGCACAACACCTCCTCCGTGGCCGAGCGATTGGCTGTGGCATCGGGGCGTGTGGCAGCTTCTCTCACGGTGACGGGAGCAGGGGCGGGAGCAACTGCCGCCGGAGGTGTTGGTGATCCGCCTCGCCCCGCGCCGCCACACCCGACCGTTGCGTACGTGGGCTTGACGAAGGGGCGCGTAGGTCGCAGGCTCTGACGTGCGCGCGGCTCGCACGAGCAGGCTGACCGTATACGAACGCTGGGAGGATCAGACATGGCGGGACGGGTCGAGGGGAAGGTGGCATTGGTTACCGGGGGTGGGAGTGGGATTGGTCGGGCCTGTGCCATGAGGTTCGCGGGGGAGGGAGCGAACGTTTGCGTGGCCGATCTCGACCTGAAGGCGGCGACGGAGACCGCACAGCTGGTGGAGGGGTTGGGCAGAAGGCGGTGGCGGTCCAGGTCGATACGACCGACGAGGCCGCGAACGATGCGATGGTCAAGCGGTGCGTCGACGCGCTCGGTGCGGTGGACATCCTCGTCGCCGCGGCCGGCATCGGCGCCGTGCGCGTGCCGGGGGCGACGTCGTACCAGCCGCACACGGTGTTGAGCATTCCGATGGACCAGTTCCGTCGCGTCATTGACGTCAACCTCTACGGCGTCCTGTTCTCGAACCGAGCGGTGGCGCGCTGGATGACGGAGCACCGACGCGGCGGCAGCATCATCAACCTCGCGTCGATCATGTCGAAGATGCCGTCGACGAGCGCCCCCTACAGCGTGAGCAAGGCCGGCGTCTGGATGCTGACGAAGTGTCTGGCGCAAGAGCTTGCCACGCAGGGCATTCGCGTCAACGCGATCGGTCCCGGCTTCATCGAGACGCCGATGACCGCGGCCATGCGCGCAGACGCGGCGCGCTCCACCTGGGCGATGAGCGTGACGCCGATGGGGCGCTACGGCACGCCGGAGGAGATCGCGTCGACGGCGCTGTTCCTGGCCTCCGACGACGCGTCCTACTTCACCGGCGAGCTCCTGCACCCGTCGGGTGGTGTGTTCGTCGGCTGAGCGTCGCTCCGCGCGTGGCGGCGAGCGCCCCGCCGACGACGACGATCTCGGTGTCGCTGATCCACGACGAGTCGTCGGACGCGAGGAGGAGGGGCCGATGCCACAGCGCGCGCAGCTTCTCGGCCATGCGACGCGCCCCACGACCGGTCCGACCAAATGGCCACATCAAGGTGCGCCACCTCGAGTCGGTGCGGCCGAAGTGGGACGAGCTGATGGTCGAGTGGCGGGCCGGCCCGCGGGCGATGAAGCCTCCGCCGGCCGAGTCGCGCTTCGCCGCCGGCGGGCCCGACACGCTGCCGACGACGCAGCCGCTCGACTCGCGGCGCGAGGCCTGAGCGCCCGCCGCTGCGGTCAGCGGCAGGCGCGACCCCGCCGGCGACGAGCGCCGGATGGGGGTTGATGGCGACGCCCTCCCACCAGCGCCGCTCGAGCCCGAGGCCGAACACCGCGAAGTGCAGGTGCGGCGCCTCGGCCGACGCGTTGCCGGTCGAGCCGACGTAGCCGATGACGTCGCAACGGCGCAGCGCCGCGCCTTCCTTCAGTCCGTCGGCGTAGCGATCGAGGTGCGCGTAGTAGTAGGCGATCCGCCCGCTCGGATCGAACTGGTAGACGGTGAGGCCGCCGGGGACGCTCGTGAACAGCTTCGCGACGTTGCCGTCGTCGACCGCGTGCACCGGCGTGCCGCGCGGCGCCGCGATATCGAGTGCCTCATGCGGCCGGCCGCCGCGGGCGTCGGCAAACATGTCGCGCAGGCCGCCGACGCCGACGCCCGCGACCGGCAGCGACGGCCGGCGCGATCTCAGGATCGACTCGGCGGTGCCGGCGAGCGTCGACGACGCTCGGCATTGGCTCGATCGGCGCCGCGCTTGCGGCGTGCCGGCGCACGGCGGCCGACGCCGCGGCCGCCGATGCGGCAGCGGCCGGCGCCGGCGCGGTGACGATGCGAGGCTCGGATCGAGGCTCGGGCGGCGGCTTCGAATCGCAGCCGAGAACGAGCGCGGCAGCCAGCGCTGCGCAACGGCGCCCGATTCGCGTCACGGCTTGACGTCGACGGCGAAGCCGGGCTTGACCAGCGTCGAGACGCGCTGCACGTCCCAGTTCGTGAGGTGGATGCAGCCGTTCGTCTCCTGGTGGCCGACGCGGCCCGGGTCGGGGGTCCCGTGGATGCCCCAGTGCGGCTTGCTCAGGCCGAGCCAAACGTTGCCGACCGGGTTGTTCGGCCCCGGCTTGATCTCGGTCTTCAGCTCGCCCGGCTTGGCGGTCTTGAGCAGCGCCGGGTCGTAGGTGAAGCTCGGGTTCTTCACCTCGCTGGTGATCGTCATCCGGCCGAGCGGCAGCGGGTCGCGCGGACCGCCGATGCTGATCGGGAACGTCGCCAGCGGTTTCGCATCGGCGTCGAGGACCGAGAGGACGCGCGCCGACTTGTCGATCTCGATCGACTGGGCGCGGCCCGCGGGCAGCGGCGACGACGTGCCGGCGACGTCGGCGACGACGAGGCGCTCGCCGGCGACGAACGACGCCTTCGGGTTGAGCTTCTTCAGCAGCGCCTCGCTCATGTGGTGCTTCTCGGCGATCGCCTCGCTCAGCCGCTCGTAGCCGAGCGACGCGAGCTGGCCGCGCTCGGCGACGCTGCGCGGGATCGGCCGGAACGGCCCCGCCGCTTCGGGGCCGCTGACGAGGTGGGTGGCGAAGGGCGGCGCGGCGTCGGCGTCGAGCGCCTGCCAGGTGGCAGCGTCGATGCGGCTGCTCTGCTTCAGGCCGCGCGCTTTCTGGAAGGCGGCGACGGCGCGCTGCATGTTGGCGCTGAAGCGGCCGTCGATCTCGCCCGGCGAGTACCAGGCGCGATCGAGCAGGATCTGCGCCCGCACGACGGCGTCGCCGCTCGACCCTTGGCAAGCGGCGGCTTCGCCACGCGGGCGTTGAGGCGGGCCGCGGCGGCGCTCGCGGCGTCGTCGCCGACGGCCGACGCCGCCCGCGGCGCGGTCGCGGGTTGGCCTGGATGGGCGGGCGTCGCGACGCCTTTCGACGAGACGGGCGCCGAGGCCGCGCTCGCCGCGCCGGCGACATCGACGCGACCGGCCAGTGTCGCGACGGCGCAAACCGCGAGCCCGAGATTGCGCGCCAGCGCTCGCCTCACTCGACTCACCATCGTACCTCCGACGTCGTCACCGAGCGTCGACCGTAGCCGGCTGGCCCGGCGCCGCGTGTCGGCCGCGACCGCGTCGCCGCGCCGGCCGGCACCGATGATCGAGACGGCTCCTCTTGCGCGAAGCCGCCGCCTCGTCGCGCCGAGACGTGGTGGCATACGCTGCCCCACAAGAGCACATCGCGGTCAACGCCGCAGGAGCAGGCCAGCCATGGACCATATTGGCATGACGTGCCTAAGAGGGATAGACAGATCTACGTGCTCGCCGAGGGGGTGAGGTCATCGAGCGGCGCATCCGTACCGAGCCGGAGCGCTTTGACGCCGTGCTGGGAACCCGGCCCCGCGGCCGGATTGTGATTGAGGCCTCGACAGTGAATGGGTGGCCCGCGTCTCCCGGCGCACGGCGTCCGAACCTGGAGCGCGCCGGGTTCCCGCTCGGCCGCCATGAAGATGGTCGGCCACAAGACCGAAGCGATCTATCGGCGCTACGCGATCGCCGACGAGAACATGCTGCGGGAGGGCGCGGCCAAGCTCGAGGCGCTGCTCGCAGCGCAGCGCGGCGCCTTCCGTGTGGTGGTCCCGCTGAGAACCGGCAAAGTAACGGCACAGTCAGCGGGTGGCGACATGCCGCTGGAGGGTGTGATCGTCGCGCAACTGACTGAAAAGTTGATGGAGAAAATGGTGGGCAGAGGCGGGATTGAACCGCCGACACCAGGATTTTCAGTCCTGTGCTCTACCAACTGAGCTACCTGCCCACCGAGCTTCGAAGACTACCAGATGGGCCGCGGAGTGTCCAGGGAACGGCGAGGTTTTACGGGGTCTTGACCGCCACGCTGGTCGCTCCGCGAGTGGCGCCGCCGGCATCGGTGAAGCGGACGAAGACGCGGCGCAGCTCCGGGTCGTAGGGCACCGCGCCGGCGGCGGTGACGAAGACCGCGAAGGTCGGCGTGGCGCCGGGGCCGATCTGGGTCGTCACGCTCGACGCCGACGACGACGTACATTGACCGCTGACGGGGTCGGTCTGGCAAAGGACGATACCCACCGGCAGGCCGGCGGCGCCCGTGTCGGCGGATACCCTGATCGGGCCGCCCACTCCTACGTTGGCGGTGGCGACCGCGAACGCGCTGCTCCCTGATGTTCCCGGTAATGCCAGGATCCCGTTTCCGTCCGGGGTGACCGCTATCGCGATGATGTCGGGCGTGGCTTCGGTGGATGCCGAGAGCAGCAGCGTATTGAGGCCGGACACCTTGCGGGCGCTCCGCGTCGTATTGGCGCCGCCAATAACGAAGCGGACATCGGTTGGCGGCAGCGGCGCAGTGGGCGTGACGGCTATGAGATAGCTCTGGCTCTTCCCCGCGGCGATATCCAGGAGCGCGTTGGGTGCGCCCGTGACCAAGTTGGTCGAGGGATCGGTGGCCTGGAACATCAGCTCGGCAGGCAGCGGCGCGCCGCCAGGACCGGTCGTGGGATCGAGCTTGAGGCCCACGGCCGGGGCCGTGATGTGGCCGGCATTGATGACGGTGACGAAGGCCGTGGCCGGCTTGCCGACGACCACCGAACGGCTGACCGGCAGCAGCGCGGCGACGAGGGTCGGGCCATCCACGGTGATGTTGTCGCTCTTGACCCCGGTCTGCCCGGTCTTGTCGGTGACGGTCAGCTTCACCACGAACGCGCCGGGCGTCTGGTAGACGTGGGTCGGGCTCTGATCATTGCTCGCCCGCGCCATCACCGAAGTCCCAGTGAATACCTCAGGGGCTCCTCGCCCCCGCTCGACGTGTTTGAGAAATGGACATCGAGCGGTACCTCACCGAGGCTGGGATCGGTCTGGAAATTGGCCTGGAGCGGGCCGGCAGCGCCGAGGGCAGGCCACGAGAACAGCACCACCGCCACCATGCCGATCAGAAGAAGCGCCCGCGCCTTCACCGACTTCCCTGCACGGCAGCCGACTACCGCTCCCGCGGTCCGTCGAGCTCCGCTCCGGTGTCCGACTCGAAGACGATCTGGTCGTCGTCATCCACGGTGAACGGCCTCGTGGAGCACGAACGGCACGTCGTGCACCACGAGGAAGCGCGTGAGCCGGGCCACGGCGACCGGATGCGAGTCGAGGTGGAACGACAGCGCCAGGTCGCCGATCTCGTCGATGGCGAAGAAGGCCCAGTTGCCCACCACGAGGGCCTCCATCTCGTCCTCGAACGTCACGCCGCCCTCGAACTCCTCGGATCCCTGGGCGAGATCGTAGAGCTCCTGCAGCTTGGCGTGACGCCTCGAGGCATCCATGGCTACCTACATCCCTTTGAAGCTGCCGTCCGCGGCCATGTCCCGCAGCGCCTTCTCGTAGCCCGCCACCGTGCGCTCGATGTCGGCGTCGGTGTGGACGGCGGAGATCCAGCCGTGGTGGCTCGCGCAGTCGAGGCCGTTGTTGAGCAGCGCGCAGCGCAGCCGATGGTACAGGTCGCTGCGCCGTGCGCGGTCGAAGCCCGCGAGGCCGGGCTTGCCCTCGAACGACACGTGGAAGATCGAGGCCTCGCCGAAGCACAGGCCCGGCACGCCCGCGCGCTTCATCGCATCGGAGAGGCCGGCGCGCAGCTCGTCACCCAGCTTATTGGCCCGCGCGTGGAGCGATCCGTCGCTGACCAGCTCGAGCGTGGCGATGGCCGCCGCCGCGCACACCGGATTCGAGTTGAACGTGCCGTTCTGGGCGACGCGCTCGGCCCGGTCCCACGTCGAGTCGCCGCGGAACGCCATCATCGACATCAGCTCGCGCTTGCCGACGACGGCGGCGCCGGGCAAGCCGCCAGCGACGATCTTGGCCAGCGTGGTCATGTCGGGCGTGACGCCGAAATAGGCCTGGGCGCCGCCGGGCGAATAGCGGAAGCCGGTGATGACCTCGTCGAAGATCAGCACCACGCCCATGCGGGTGGTGAGGTCGCGCAATTCTTGTAGATAGCCCGGAATGGTCGGCGTCGTTCCCGGACTGCCCACCCGCCGGCTCCAGGATGACCGCCGCCACGTCACCGCGGTCGAGCAATCCCGCGACCGCCTTGATGTCGTTGGGCGGGCACAGGAGCGCCTGGTCGAGCACCGCGGTGGGGACGCCGGCCGACATCGGCACGTCGTACGGCGGGTTCACCGCCGCCACCACGCCGTCGTGCCAGCCGTGGAAGTGCCCCTGGAACTTCAGGATCTTCGGCCGGCCCGTGAAGGCGCGCGCGATGCGCAGGGCCAGGTGCGTGGCCTCGGTGCCCGACATGGTGAAGCGCACCATCTGGGCCGAGGGGATCAGCTTCTGCACCAGCTCCGCCCACCGCACCTCGAGCTCGTGGCTGGCGCCCAGGTGCGTGCCGCGCGCCACCTGCTCCTGGACGGCCTTGACCACGGCGGGATGGCAATGGCCGAGGAACAGGGAGCCATGCCCCATCCAGTAGTCGATGTACTCGTTGCCGTCCACGTCCCACTTGTGCGAGCCCTTGGCGCGGTCCACGTAGACGGGGAACGGGGCGAGGTTCCGGCCGTCGTGGGTGATGCCGCCCGGGATCACGCCGCGCGCGCGCTCGTAGAGGGCCTGGGACTTCGGATGGAGCGCGCGATAGGTGTCGAGCACGGCAGATGGCGTGGTGGTCTGGCTCATCGAGATCTTCCTCCAGTGGTCGGGGCAGTCGATCCGGGCAGCAGGCTTGGGGACCGCGAACAGCCTCAGTAGCTCCAGCATGCCCACGTGGGCCTCCAAAGGCAAGCCATCCACCGTGGGCTCGGCGCGCCGCGTGAGGCCGTCCACGGCGCCCGCGTCGACGCAGGCCTGCACCATCTTGCGCTCCTCGTCGGCCGAGTGCAGGAGCGGGCGGCCGGCCAGCGCGGACAGCTCCGCCACGATGCCGTAGGCGCCCCAGTTCGAGGTGCCGGCGACGACCAGGTGGCGCACCTTCACCACCGAGGCGATGCGGCGCGCCAGCGGGCCGGCGCGGGCGATGCGGGGCCGCACATTGCCCATGCCGATCTCGTTGCCGCCGTCGCCCACGCCCACGGTGGTGATGCGCCGGGGCGTGCCGAGAAAGAGCGCGTCGATCGGCGCGTTCCACGGCCGCACCGTCTCGCCGCGCGCGCTCAGATAGTCGCCGCCCACGGTGCGCCCGGGCCGCTCGATGCTGACCAGATGGCTCGGCGCCTGCTCGGCCAGGATGCGGCGCGCCGTCGCGGTGGCGTCACCGGTCGCCGGGAACGTCACGATGGGCGCGGGCTCGCCGAGGGCGCGCAGCGCGGCCGCCAGCAGCGGCACGACCGGCTCGTCGGTGACATAGCTCACCTCTTTGTCGAGCTGGCGCAGCGCGTGGCCGAGCGAGGCGGCCCCCGGCGGCCCGTCGGTCTCGGGCAGCCCGTCGCCCACGGTGAAGCCGGTGGTGATGAGGACGCGGCGCGCGCGGAGCAGCGACCGGGCGGCCGCGGCGGCGCCCCTTGACGAAGAAGCTCGCGATGCCGCGGCGGCCCGGGTCCAGCGCGAGAAGATGATCGATCACGGCCTGACCCTTCCCGTCTATTTCTTCGGCGCCGCGGGTGGTGCCGGCGGCACCAGCGGCTGGGGCACCGAGAAGATCATCGACATGGAGTCCTTGCCCTCCTTGTCGAAATGGACGAGCGAGGCCGTCCTTCCAGATGCAGCGTCGAGGTTCCGTCCTTGTTGTCGGCGATGGCGTCGGGGACTCCCATCCCTGAATGACCGTGTTCTTGCCGAACATCAAGGGCTTGGGCTCGAGGGTGAGGAGACGGACCAGGTTGGGCTTGTAGCCGCCCGCCGTGAGGAGCCCGAAGTCCACCGTCATCCGCGCGATGCCCGCGGGCGCCTGGTCGCCTTCGTACACCCATTGCAGCGTGTCATACCCCTCGATCTTGGGGCGCGTCTCCTTGCTCGGCTGGCCATAGCGCTCGCGCACCTGGTCGACGGTGGTGACGCCGGGCTCGATGCCGCCCCAGTCCGAGGCGGCCGCGGGCACCGCAATCAGCGCCAGCACGAGCAGCAGGGCGAGCCGCTTCATCAGAACCCGATGGCCGCGCCGTCGCCGCGCGGATCGGCGCCGCCGCGCAGGGTCCCGTCGTGGAGCGTGATGCCGTGGGCATGCCCCGTGCGAGCGAACCAGTCGGACACGGGCTGCACCTGGTGGCCCTTCCGCGTGAGGCCCTCGCGCACCTCGGCGGGCACGCGGCCTTCGATGCGGGCGGTGTCCACCAGGACGTCGTCGGGATCGATCCGGCCCGTACACGAACCGCGGGCGCTCGATCGCCTCCTGGATCTCCATGCCGTAGTCGAGGACGTTCGTGAGGCCCTGGGTGTGGAACATGGCCTGGCCGTCGCCGCCCATCGTGGAATAGCCCAGGACGGGCAGGTTGTCGCGCGTGACCACGCAGGCCATCAAGGTGTGGAAGGGGCGCTTGCGCGGCGCCAGGTGATTCGGATGCTTGGGGTCGGTGTTGAAATACGCCCCGCGGTTCTGCAGCACGACGCCGGTGCCGGGCGCCACGATTCCCGAGCCGAACGACTTGTAGACGCTCTGGATCACGCTCAGCACATTGCCGCGCCCGTCGGCCACGACAAAGCCCGTGGTGTCGCCCTCCGGATCGCCCCACTGATAGGGCTGCGCCTTCCGAGGGTCGAAGAGCAGCCGCCGCTTGTTCGCGTAGCCCTTGTCGAGGAGCTGGGCGATGGGCAGGCGCGTGTGCTCGGGGTCGGCCACCCAGCGGTCGCGGTCGGCATAGGCGATCTTGGTCACCTCGAGCAAGAGGTGCAGGTGCTCCACCGACTGGAAGGGAAGGCTCGCCAGGTCGAAGCCCTCGAGCAGGTTGAGGCTCAGGAGCGCCGCGAGCCCCTGGGTGGGCGGCGGCGTCTCGTACACGGTATAGCCGCGGTACGTGGTCGAGATCGGCTCGCCCCACTCGCCGATATGCGCGGCCAGGTCGTCGGCGGTCAGGAATCCGTCGGCGGCGAGGCGGTCGGCGATGGCGCGCGCCACCCACCCGCGATAGAACAGCTCGGGATCGTCGCCCAGGTCGCTCAGCGCGCGGGCCAGCTCGACCTGGCGGAAGCACTGGCCCACCGTCGGAAACTCGCCGCGCGGGATGAAGATGCGCCGCCACTCCGGATCGTCATTGCCGGGCGCGCGTCTCCCGGATCGCCTGGCAGACGATATCGCTGATGGGAAAGCCGTGGCGCGCATAGTGCACGGCGGGCTCGAGCAGGTTGCCGGAGCGGGCGCGTGCCGAATTCCTCGAGCAGCATGCGCCAGGCGCGCGTGACGCCCGGCACGGAGACCGAGGCCGGCCCGTAGGTCGGGCACGCGGTCCAGGCCCCGGCGCGACAGCTCGTCGAGCGTGGCGCGGGATCCCGAGCGGCCCGCCCCGTTCAGGAAGTGCACTTTCCGCGTCAGCGGCCTCGTAGTACAGGCAGAACAGGTCGCCGCCCACGCCGCAGTAGTTCGGCTGGGTGACGCGCGAGCACGGCATTGGTGGCGATGGCGGCGTCCACCACGTTGCCGCCGGATCGCATGACCTCGACGCCCGCCAGCGAGGCGAGCGGATGACACGAGGCCACCATGCCGTCGCGTCCCATGGGCGCCTGGCGGTGCGCGTACCCGATCTGCGGCATCGTCGTATCCCTTTTCCCGGATCAGCTTCCGGAGAAGACTTTGGTGATCTCGTCCTGGACGAAGCACGGCATCGGCCGGGCCACGCCGCCGGAGGTGAGCGTGACGCCCTCCGATGCCGGCGTGACCCGGCCGATGGCGGTGCAGTCGATGCCCGCGCCGCGACAGCGCGGCGACGACGGCGGCGGACTCGCCCGCCTCCACCGCGAGCAGGAGCGACCCCGACGCGATGGCGCCGAGCGGGTCGAGCCCGAAGGCCTCGCAGAGCACGCGCCCCTCGCTCAGCACGGGAATGCGCTCGCGGTCCACGCGCAAGCCCACGCCGGCGGCCTGGGCCATTTCCCAGCACGCCGTCGCCACGCCGCCCTCCGTCGGGTCGTGCATGGCGTGCACGCTCGCCGCCGCGCAGGCGAGCCGTGCCTCGGGCACCACGCTGATGCCCGGCCGGCGCAGGAGCCCGCGCGCGCGCTCGATCACGTCGGCGGGGACGCCGCGACGCCGCGCCTCGTCACCGCACTCGCGCGCGAGGATGGCCGCGCCCTCGAGCGGCGCGCCCTTGGTCAGGAGCAGCGTGTCGCCCACGCGCGCGCCGCCCGTCGTCACCAGCCGGTCCTTGGCCACCTCGCCCAGCATGCAGCCGGACACGATGACGCGCGGCAGCCCCGCGGTCACCTCCGTGTGGCCGCCCACCAGGGCCACGCCCAGCTCCGCGCACGCCGCGGCGCAGCTCCTCGAACAGCGTCTCGACGCGTTCCTCGGACGCCTTGCCCTCGGGCAAGAGCACCGTGGCGAGGAACCACAGCGGGCGCGCGCCGCGCACGGCCAGGTCATTGGCGTTCACGTGCAGCGCGTACCAGCCCGCCTCGTCGGTCGCGAAGGTGATGGGATCGGCCGTCGCCACCAGGTAGCGATCCCCCATGTCGATGACCGCGGCGTCCTCGCCCACCCGCGGACCCACCACCACGCGCGCGTCCCCGGCACGTGCTTGTCGAAGAGGCGCTCGAGCAGCTCGGCGCGCAGCTTGCCCACCGGCAGCCCTGGCATGGCTTCGTAGTATAGGAGTGGGGTCAGGCCAAGGCAACCGCGCGGCGCTATGATCGTCGCGTGACCAGCCCCGTGCTCGAGTGCGTGCCGAATGTCAGCGAGGGGCGCGATCGCCGCATCATCGAGCGCCTCGGCGATGCCATCCGCGGCGTCGCGGGCGTGAGGCTGGCCGACGTCCACGCCGATCCCGACCATCACCGCTCCGGTGTCGGGCGGCCTGCCCGCGCTCCAGGCGCTGGGCCTGCCGCTCGCGCCAGCATGGTGCAGGTCTCGGAACCTCCTCGACTACCGCGTGACGTCGCTGGCCCGCGCCTTCGACGCGGTGGCGGCCGAGGCCGCCCGGCGCGGGATCGCCGTCGCGCGAGCGGGAGCTGGTGGGGCTGGTACCGCGGGCCGCCTTCGACGGCCGCTTCGCCCGGCAGCGTGGGATTGCCCGACCTGACGCCCGCGCACTACCTCGACACGCACCTCGACGGCCTGCCCTGACCACCGGAGGATCGCCATGAACGAGACATTGCTGGCACTGCTCGACGAGCTGGCGCGCTTCGGGACGGCCAACGACGCGAGGGAAACCGAGCGGCCGCGACGCATGCTCAATATCACGCCGGCCACGGGTCGGCTCTTGTGGATCCTCGTGCGCCAGGCCCGGGCGACGCGCATCCTGGAGGTGGGCACGTCGAACGCGTACTCGACGATCTGGCTCGCCGATGCGGTGCGCGAGACGGGGGCCGGGTGGTGACGCTCGAGGCCGATCCCGGCAAAGTAGCGCTCGCGCGCGCGAACCTCGGCCGCGCGGGCCTCCTCGACCACGTCGACATCCGCGAGGGCCGCGCCGCGGACACGCTGGCCCGCCTCCCCGGGCCCTTCGACCTCGTCTTCCTCGATGCCGATCGAGGCCAGCTACGCGACCTATCTCGAGCTGGCCCTGCCGAAGCTCCTGCCCGGCGGGCTCCTCATCGCCGACAATGTCGTGTCGCACGCCGCCGAGCTCGAGGACTACGTCGGACGCGTCAAGTCACATCCCGAGCTCTTCTCGGTCACCGTGCCCGTCGGCAACGGGGAGGAGATCTCCTACAAGCTCGCGTAGGCGGCCACCTCGACGCGCGTGTCGTTGTAGCAGGCGCCCCGGCGAGGTCGGCGTGGTGGCCGGGGCAGAGCGCGGAGACCGTCTGGCCATTGTCGCTCGTCTTGAACCACGCGCCCTTGAGCGAGGACACGACGCCCGGCCGCACCGCGTCCGTGATGGCGAGCGGCAGGTGGACCTCGCCCAGCTCGTTCCACATCTTGATCCGCATGCCGTGCTCGAGGCCCCGCGCCCGCGCGTCGTCGGGGTGCATCTCGAGCGGCGGCACGCCGGCGCTCGAGGGCAGGTTGCCGAACGTCGACGTGATGCGCCGGTCCGACGCGGGCGAGATGAGCAGGAGCGGATACGGCGTCTCGTAGGGCCGGTACGAGGGCAGGCGCTGATCGTACTTCTTGTCGAGATAGCTCGAGGCCAGCTCGATCTTGCCCGAGGCCGTCTTGGGAAACACGTTGGCGAACATCACCGCGTCCTCGCCGCCCACCGTCATGGCGAGCGCGCGGTCGGTGGGAAGCGCGCTCGGCCGCACGCCGCCCAGGCGCGGGTCGGAGGCGTCCATGGCGTCGTCCATCAGCTCGGCGTCGCTCGCCGTGAACGCGGGATCGGTGAAGCCGAAGCGCGCGGCGAGCCGGCGGAAGATCTCGGTATTGGGCTGCGACTCGCCGCGCGGCCGGATCACCGGCTCGCCCCGCTGGAGCCAGTGCGTCCCGTAGGCGGCATAGAGGTCGTGGTACTCGAAGTGCGTGGACGCGGGCAGCACGACGTCGCAGTAGGCCATGCTGTCGGTCATCACCACGTCGGCCCCGACGGTGAAGAGATCCTCGCGCAGGAGGCCCCGGCGCATGCGGTTCTGGTCCGGGTGCACGATGACGGGGTTGTGGTTGTAGATGAACAGCGCCTTGATCGGCGGGGACAGATCGGGATCGAGCAGGTGCGCGCCCGCGTCGACGATATTGAGCATGCGCGTGCCCGCGGGCACCAGGTCGGGGCGCTGCAGCCGCGCCATGGTCTTCGGGAAGGCCTGGCTCGCCCCGTTGACGAGGCCGCCGCCGGGCACCCCGAGCTTGCCGGCCAGCGCGGGCAGCGCGAAGATCGCGCGGCACGCCGTTGCCGCCGTTCTGGTTGCGCTCGAGGCCATTGCCCACGCTGATGGCCGCGGGCGACATCGTGTGATACCACTCGGCGAGCTGCCGCACCTGCGCCGCGGGCACCCCGCGATGCGCTCGGCATCGGCCAGCGTCACCGCGCGCGCCCGCTCCATGTACGCCTCGAAGCCCTCCACGTGGCGCTCGATGAAGGCGCGGTCGAGGGCGCCGCGCCGCTCCAGCTCGGCGGTGAGCGCCCAGGCCAGGATCAGGTCGGTGCCCGGCCGGAGCGCGAGGTGCAGATCCGCCTGCTCGGCCACCTTGGTGCGCACGGGATCGACCACCACGAGCTTGCCGCCCCCGCGCCGCACCTTGTTGATGAGGGGCATCAGGTGCAGGTTCGACCACGTGACGTTATTGCCCCAGGCCACGACCAGCTTGGACAGCGCCACCTGCTCCGGCCGCATCCCGGGCACCGCGCCGAACGTCCCCATCCACGCCTCGGCGCGGATGCCGCCGCACAGCGGCTTTCTGTCGAGGAGCGAGGCGCCGAGCTTGTGGAAGAAGCGCAGGTCCATGGAGCCGCCCGCGAGCATCCCGTGCGGCCCCGCGTAGTTCAGCGGCAGCACCGCCTGCGGACCGTGCGCGGCGATCACCGCGGTGACGCGCGCGTGGATGACGTCGAGCGCCTCGTCCCAGGAGATCGGCTGAAAGCGCCCCTCGCCCTTGGCCCCGGTCCGCCGGAGCGGGGTGAGGATCGGTCATCGCCGTTGGTGAAGGCCGGGAAGTCGCGCGCCACCTTGGCGCAGATCACCCCCGCGGTGTACGGATTGGCGCGCGAGCCGCGCACCTCGAGGATCGTCTCGTCCTCGACGGCCACGGTGAGGCTGCAGGTATCGGGGCAATCAAGGGGACAGACGCTCGCCTTCTCCACACGCATGTGCTTCCTCCTCGGGGGTTCGTCCGCTGCCGGCGGAACGGTCGCTCGCCGACCGCACGAGATCGAATCCTACCACGCGCGCCGGCGCCGCCGCGCGCCGGGCGGAAATCGGTAGTAGGCCAATTTGACCTCTGGCACTGGGCCAAGTTGCGAGCCAGACGAGGCGCGAGCGCCGCGAAGCAATTGACCAGTGCCCGAAATTTGATTTGGGCCGGGGCGGGAGCGCAGTATCGCGCCATATGAAGCACCCTTGGCCGGCTGTGCGTGATCGTGCTCGGCGTGTTCGGCTGGATGTCCCCCGCGCTCGCCCAGAATCAGACACCGACCGTGAGCCCCATCCTGCCCGGCTCGGACTTGCCGTTTCGCGTCTCGATCGAGCGCGCGGACTTCTCGCTGCCGAGCGGCCTGCAGTCCTACGTCTCGGCCATCTACCGGGGGCAAAGTGGCTCCTCCTGGCGGGACGGACCAATGGGATGCACGACTTCAACGACGACGACAATAATTTCCCGCCGCGGCAAGCAGAACACCACCGTCTATGTCGTCGATCCCGCTCCGGCAGACCGTCTCGTCGCAGTCGCTCGCCGATCCCAGGTCGGGCCTCACGCAGCGCCAGATCGATCTGCTGTCGGTCACGAGCCCCCAGGCCTATCAGGTGGGCGCGACCCTGTACATGACGGGCGGCTACGGAGTGGACACCGCGACGGGTCAGTTCTCCACCAAGGACGCGCTCACCGCCATCTACGTGCCCGGCCTGATGCACTGGGTCGAGGAGGTCGTGGCCAACGAGACGGCCGCGCAGTACATCCGGCAGATCTTCGATCCGATCTTCCAGGTGACGGGCGGCTACATGACGCGAGGCGCCACGGAACCTGACGCTGCTCATCTTCGGCCAGAACTTCGAGGGCTTCTACGTCCCGTCGGCCAACGGCGTCTACACCCAGCAGGTGCGTCGGTTCCGCATCGAGGACGACGGGGTCACCCTGTCGTTCTCTCCGCAGGCGCCCACTCCGCCCGACCCCAACTATCGGCGGCGAGACCTGAACGTCGTGCCCGTCGTGACGGCCACGCTCGGTCTCCCCGTCTCGAGCTGGGTGGCGCTCTCCGGCGTGTTCACGCTCCCGGGCGGCGCGTGGACGGTGCCGGTCTCCATCAGCCCGCTCGGCGTGCCGTCGATGGCCGATCCGTCGCTGCCCGGCACGTTCAAGCAGGGCATGAACAACTACGTCGCCCCGACCCTCGGCCTCTTCTCGACGAGCGGGAACATGTACACCGTCGTGATGGGCGGCATCAGCTTCGGCTACTTCGCCAACGGCGTCTTTCAGAACCGATGCGGAGCTGCCGTTCATCAACCAGGTGACCACGATCCGGATCGATCCCCAGGGCCTCTTCACGCAGTATCTGATGGACGCCGAGTATCCCGTGATCCGCTCGACGGGGTCGAATCCCGGCAATCCCCTGCTGTTCGGAGCGGGAGCGCAGTTCTTTCCGTCGACCCCCTGCCCATGTTCGACAACGGCGTCCTGCAGCTCGAGCGGCTGGGGACGGCGCCCGTCGTCGTCGGCTACATCGCCGGCGGCATCCAGAGCACGGTGCCGAACACCGCCCAGCGATCGGATTCCGCGGCCTCCCCGCACATCTTCAAGGTCACCCTGATCCCCGCTAGAGCGATGAGAAGGGCCCATCTGCTGCGTTGGCGCCCTCGACCGCGGCGCTCAACGTAGAGAGACTACGCCTCGCGCGCCAGCATCATCGGGCGCCGCCTCGCAGCTGGACCCTTCTCATCGCTCTAGCTGGGTTTCTCCGACGAGACTCCTAGGGACGGCCGCCCGCGGTGCCGACCTCCCGCATCGCCGGCTGGGTCTTCGCGGCCCTGCTCCTCTGGGTCGCCGGCTCCGCTCACGCCGCGGGTGTGGTCGTCCCGAATGCTGCGTGGCTGCTCGACCAGGTCAAGATCCTGACCGCGCCCGAGACGGAAGGGCGCGGATCGGGAACGGCGGGCGCGGACCGGGCCGCGCGCCACATCGCGGCGGTGTTCCAGGGCGCCGGGCTCGCGCCGGGCGGCGACGCCGGGAGCTACCTGCAGGCGTTCAGCGTGCCGACCGGCGTCCGGCTGGGGCCGCGAATTCGCTCGCCGTCATCGCCCCCGTTGCGCGCTCATTGACCGTCTCGCTGGACTTCATGCCGCTGGCCGTGTCCACCGACGGCAGCGAGACGGGCGACGTCGCCTTCGCCGGATACGGAATCACCGCTCCCGACCTCGGCTATGACGACTATGCGGGGCTCGACGTGCGAGGCAAGATCGTCCTGGTCCTGAGCCAGGAGCCGCGCCCCGCCGACCCGTCGAGCCCCTTCCGGCAACCGACCGCCTACCACTACTCGCAGCGGAGCCACAAGGTCATCAATGCGCGCGAGCACGGCGCGCGGGCCATCATCATCGCCGCTCATCCCGGCGTGGGGACGGATGCGCTCCCCGAGCTTGCCGGCGTCAGCCAGCCGCTGGGCATCGTCGCCGTCGGCGTGACACGCGCGGGCGCCGACGCGCTCCTGTCGCCTGCCGGCATGCGCCTGGCCGAGCTGTCCGAGTCCATCGATCGAAGCCTCGCGCCCGCGCTCGCTGTCGCTGCCGGGCACACGGGTGAGGATCGAGGTCAGCCTGGTCCGCGACCGCGCCATTGCGGCGAACGTGGTGGCAGTGCTCCCTGGTGCCGATGCGCGCCTCGCGCACGAGGCCATCGTCATCGGCGCGCACTACGATCACCTGGGCCGGGGCGGCGAAGGGTCGCTGGCGCCCGACCAGGCCGGCGCCGTCCATCCCGGAGCGGACGACAATGCCTCCGGCACGGCCGCCGTGATGGCACTCGCCCGGGCATTTGCCTCGGCGCCGCGTGCGCCGCGGACGCTCGTCTTCGTCGCCTTCGCGGGCGAGGAGATGGGCCTGCTCGGCTCGACGCACTTCGTGCGGGCGCCGCCACTCCGCTCGGCGAGCACCGTGCTCATGGTGAACCTCGACATGGTCGGGCGCCTGCGCGACGGCAAGGTCTACGTGGGCGGCGTCGACAGCGGGGACAGTCTTCGCGCCTGGATCACCGATGCCGCCCGGGGACTCGCGCTGACGCCGGAGCTGCGGGGCGATCCGTTCGGCCCGTCCGATCACATCGCGTTCTACGCCGCGGGGGTGCCGGTGGTATTCCTCTTCACCGGCGCGCACGGCGACTATCATCGGCCGAGCGATACCTGGGACAAGCTCAACCCGCAAGGCCTCGAGCTCGTCACCGCCTTCACCGCCCGCATCGTCGCGGCGGCGGCCGGAGCCGCGGCTGCCCCGGCGTACGTGCGAGCCCAGCCGGCGCCGGCCGCCGAGCCGCGCAGAGGCGGGATACGGCCCGGTCTTCGGCGTCGTGCCGGATTTCGGCGAGTCGGCCGAGCCCGGCGCCAGGATCAGCGGCGTCCGCCCCGGAAGCCCGGCGGAAAAGGCCGGGATGCGCGCCGGCGACATCATCGTGCAGTTCGCCGGGGTGACGGTGAAGACGCTGGACGATCTGACCGTTCGCCCTGCGCGGCCAGCGGGCGGGCCAGCGCGTGGAGATCGTGGTGGTGCGCGACAAGCGGCAACACCGGCTGGAAGCGGTGCTGGAGGAGCGGCGTTGAGCTGGCCAGGAATTTCCGCGACGCTGTCGATGTCATCACCGTCTACGCAAGCCAGGACGGTGCGTAGATTCTACCCGGAGCGGTCATTTCTTCCCGAGGCCGCTGCTTCGAGGAGGCCGGCGGCGGTGTGCCGGCCTCCCGCATTGTCGGCGTGCTGGTGGAGCCTGTCGGAGAAACCCGGCTAGAGCGATGAGAAGGGTCCAGCTGCGAGGCGGCGCCCGAAGGCAGCCGGCGAGGCGTACTTTCTGTACGTTGAGCGGCGGTCGAGGGCGCAACGAAGCAGATGGGCCCCTTATCTTCGCTCTAGACCCGAGCTTGCTGCGAGTGTTAGCGTCGAGTCGACCAGTCGCGTGAAGGCCCTCGGCCTTCTGGAAATTTCGGAGGGCTGCCCGCGTCCGCGGTCCCATCGCTCCATCGCTCGCGCCGGGATCGTAGCCCTTGGCCTTCAAGGCTTCCTGTGCCGATTTGACCTCCTGCTGTCCCGCCACTCGTCCGCCACGCGCCGAATGCGATTTCACGTGCTTGTCCGTTCGCTTCATGGACGGAGTCGGGGAGGGTTGGCTCGGCGTGAGCCTGGTCGGCGCGCAGGGCTGGTTCGTCTTCTCCTGTGACTGACCCGGCGGGCACGGGTTGCCGGGCGGCGATACGGGGTTTGGGCCAATGCCGTACCCGCGAGAAAGAAGCTGGCCGCAATTGCGATACCCAATTTCGACGTCATGATGATCCCTCCTGCTCCTGGAGAATCTGCAGCGTCGTGCGTTCCGACTGGCAAGATGTGTGCCGCCCTGTTCACGTGGCCAGGCAGGCGTCTGGCATCGTCATCGCTTTCGCGCTACCGTCACTTCGGGAACCGCGACCGGGATCAGCCGGGAGGCGCTCGGTCCGCCAGATGGATGCACCGGCGAACACCTCCGACAGTCAAAGAAAGGACGAACGCCATGACGACGGTGCTCACGGAGTCCGGAGAATTCAGTGCGGCCGAGGCGGAGGGCGCGGGGACGCGCTCTGGCTTTCCGCCGGTGAGGCGGAAGCGGCCACGGGCTGGGTCGCCAAGACGGAAGGGCTCTGCCGGGGCGAGGTCTGCGTGCCCCTGCCCGCCGGCCGCGAGCGCGAATTCGTCCGCGGCTCGCGCGTCAACGTCGCCGCGCTCTGGCGCCATCTCGGCCGGCCCGTCGCGCACAGCGAGCGCGGCCACGTCTGGGCGCTGGGCGGCAGCGCACGCGACCGCGCCGCGACCCTGCGCTCGCTCGAGGCGCCGGACTTCACCCTGCCCGACGCGTCGGGGCGGCCGCACTCGCTCTCGGACTACCGCGGCAAGAAGGTCTTCCTCGTCACGTGGGCCTCGTGGTGAGGGTGCCGTCGCGACCTGCCCGTGTGGCAGGCGCTCTACGAGGAGCTCGCTGATCGGAGCTTCGTGGTCCTCGCGGTGGCCATGGACAGCCGCGAAGGCGATCCGCTGCCGTGGATCGAGGCCGCCGCGCCGACCTACCCCGTCCTGATCGATCGCGAGCACCGCCTGGCCGAGCTGTACGGCGTGGTGAACGTTCCGCAAGCCGTCTGGATCGACGAGGCCGGCCGCATCGTCCGGCCCGCGGAAGCGGCGGGCTCCTACGAGGGCTTCCGGCAGATGGATCGCGCGACCCGGGAGCTGCCGTCGAGCGCGGCCCAGCTCACCGCCCAGGCGAAGACGACGTACGTGAGCGCCATCCGCGACTGGGTCCTGCGCGGCGCCGACAGCGAGCATGCCTTCTCGGCCGACCAGGCGCGCGCCCACCTGCCCGCGCTCACCGAGGACATGGTCGCGGCGCAGACGATGTTCAGGCTCGGGCAATTCCTGATGCGTCACGGCGAAGCGCAGGAAGGCGCGCGGTGGCTCCGCGAGGCGACCGCGCTGCATCCCGATTCCTGGTGCCTCTGGCGCCAGCAGGCCGGCGTGAACGAGCTCGGCCTCGCCGCGCTGCCCGATTTCTGGGAGCGCGTCGATGCGCTCGGCAGCCGGCGCTACTATGCTCCCGTCGACATGAAGGGCATGCCGTGAACCCGGTCAGAGGAGGTGGCGCGATGGTCCCGATGGCGGCGATCGGTCAGGGCAAGCTGGAGGGCGCAAGCGAGGGCGGTGTGAGCCGCTTCTCGGCATCCCATTCGCCAAGCCGCCGGTCGGTCCCCTGCGCTTCCGGCCGCCGGAGCGCCCCGACGGCTGGAACGGCGTGCGCGACGCCACGCGCTTCGGTCCGGCGTCCCATCAGGCCAGCCGCCCGCTGGCCCCGATCCTGGGCATGGTCATCCCCGAGCAAAGTGAAGATTGCCTCACGCTGAACGTGTGGACACCGGCCGCCGGCGATGGCGGCCGACGCCCGGTGCTGGTCTGGATTCACGGCGGGGCCTGGGTCATCGGCGCGGGCTCCGAGAACACCTATGACGGCTCGCACCTGGCGCGGCGGGGCGACGCGGTGGTCGTCACGCTCAACTACCGCCTCGGCCCCTTCGGCTTCCTCCGCGGCAAAGAGCTGGGCGGCGGGCTCGACAGCACGGGCAATGAGGGCATGCTCGACGTGGTGGCCGCGCTCGAGTGGGTGCGCGACGAGATCGCGGCCTTCGGCGGCGATCCGCACAATGTCACGGTCTTCGGCGAGTCGGCGGGCTCGGTGAACATCGCCTGCCTCCTGACGATGCCGCGCGCGCGGGGGCTCTTCCACAAGGCCGTGCTGGAGAGCGGGTCGCTCAACCTGACCCGGCCCCGAAGGCGGCGCTCGAGTCGACGCGCCAGATGCTGAAGGAGCTGGGCATCGCCCCGGACAAGGCGCATGCGCTCGCGCGACCTGCCCGCGCGCGACCTCGTCGCGGCGCAGAATGCCGTGGCGGGGCGGACGGTGGTCCCGCCGTTCTCGCCGGTGGCCGACGGCGACGTGATCCCCGCCGATCCGTTCGCGGCGATCGCCGCGGGGTCCGCGCGCGGCATTCCCCTCATCGTCGGCACGAATCTGGAGGAGATGAAGCTCTACCGCTTCCTCGATCCGGCCATCGACAAGCTGGACGCGGCGGGCCTCGTCGCGCGGTGCAATGCGCTGATTTCCGGCGCGGGTCCCGATGGCCGGCCCAATGGCGAGCGGGCCGCGGAGGTCTATCGCCAGGCGAGGGCCGCCCGCGGCGACGATGCCTCGCCCGCCGAGACGTGGCTGGCCATCTCGACGGACCAGCTCTTCCGCGCGGGCGCCCTCAAGCTGGCCCAGCTCCACGCGGCGCATACGCCGGAGGTCTTCGTCTATCAGTTCGCCTGGAAGGGCGCGACGCCCGGCAAGCCGCAGGGCGCGGTGCACGCGCTCGAGCTGCCGTTCGTCTTCGGCACGCTCGACGTCTCGGAGATCGGCGCCATCGCCGGCCGGTCACCCGCCGCGCACGCCCTGTCCGAGCACATGCAGGATGCCTGGCTCAGCTTCGCCCGCACCGGCGCTCCGCAGAGCGCGGGGCTGCCGCACTGGCCGCCCTACGCGCCGCCCCGACGGCCGACGATGGAGCTCGGCGAGCGCTCGGCGCTCGTGGAGGCGCCGAACGAAGCCGAGCGCGCCTTCTGGGACGGGCTGTCGAGATAGGAGCGATCCCCATGCGAGACCGGCAGGAGCTGGCGCGATGAAGCAGGTGGTGATCGATCGCTACGGCGCGCCGGAAGACGTGGCCGCGTGCGCCGAGGTTCCCGACGTCGGCGCGCCCGCCGCGGGCGAGGTCGTGTTCGACGTCCTCCTCTTCCCGATCAATCCGGCGGACGTCTCGTTCTGCAAGGGCCTCTATCGCCTCAAGCCGGCCCTGCCCGCGACACCGGGCGCCGAGTGCATCGGGCGCGTCACCGCGGTCGGCGCCGGCGTCTCGCACGTGAAGCCGGGCGACCTCGTCATCAACCTGCAGCGCGAGAACTGGACCCAGAAGCGCCGTGTCGACGCCGCCGACGTGATCGCGGTGCCGGCCGCGCTCGACCTCCGCCAGGCCGCCATGCTGCGCATCAACCCGCCCACGGCGCTCCTGCTCCTGACCGACATCGTCGACTTGAAGCCGGGCGATTGGGTGATCCAGAACGTCGCCAACTCGGCCGTCGGCCGCCTGCTCATCCGCCTGGCAAAGGCGCGCGGGCTGCACACGCTGAACGTGGTGCGGCGCCCTCGCTCTTCGCCGAGCTCGAGGCGCTCGGCGCCGACGCCTGCGCCGTCGACGGGCCCGACCTCGCCGAGGCGGTAAAGGCGGGTACCGGCGGCGCCCCGATTCGCCTCGGCATCGACGCGGTCTCCGGCCGCGCGACGACCCGCATCTCCTCGTGCCTCGGCGAGGGCGGCGTCGTGTGCAACTACGGATCGATGTCCGGCGAGGATCCGGTGATGTCGCGCGGCGCGCTGACCTCCGGCGGCCAGAAGCTGGTGGGCTTCGTCCTCGGCCGCGGGCTCGCCACGCGCTCGCTCACGCAGATCCGCGCCCTCTACGCCGACCTCGCCCAGCAGCTCCTCGACGGACGCCTCTCCGCGCCGGTCGAGAAGATCTACCCCATCGAGGAGATCAAGACGGCCCTGGCCCACGCCCAGCAGGGCGAGCGCACGGGCAAGATCCTGGTCGCCCCAACGGGGGATCTGATACCCAGGCGGAAGCAGAGCATGCGATTTCTTGTGCTCGGCGCGGGCGCGATCGGAGGGTACTTCGGCGGCAAGCTGCAGAAGGGCGGAGCGGACGTGACGTTCCTGGTTCGCCCCAAGCGGGCCGCGCAGCTCGCTGAGCGGGGCCTGGTGCTCGAGGCCCAGGACGGGGAGATCCGGGTCCCGGCGAAAACGCTGCTGGCCGGCCAGATCGACGGCCCGTACGACGTGATCCTGTTGTGCTGCAAGGCCTACGACCTGGACGACGCGCTCAGTGCCATTGCCCCGGCCGTCGGACCGGGCAGCGCCGTGCTGCCGTTTCTCAACGGGATCAAGCACCTCTCCATCTTGAGTGATCGCTTCGGCGCGGAGCGCGTGCTCGGCGGGGTGACCGCCGTCAACGCGGTGCTCGCGTCCAACGGCGACGTCGTCCAGAGCCCGGTGAAGATCGACATGACCGCCCTCGGCGAACCGAGCGGCCGGCGGTCGGCCCGCTGCGCCGCGATCCACCAGGCGTTCACCGCTGGCGGCATCGCGGCCACGCTTGAGCGACGACATCACCGCCTTCATGTGGGCCAAGCTCTTCGCCTTCGCGTGCATCGCCACCGTGGCCACCCTGACCCGGGCCAGGGCGGGCGTGGTCGCAGCATCGGCGACCGGCGCGTCGTTCGTGTCGGCCGTCATCGAGGAATGCGGCCGGGTCGTCGCCGCTGAAGGCTACCCGCCGCCGGCGGACATCGCCGAGATCGTCCGCGGTCTCTACGCGCAGCGCCAGTCGAAGTACGGGCCCTCGATGCTGGTGGACATGGAGGAAGGCCGGCCCACCGAGGGCGGGCACACGATCGGGGATCTGGTCGAGCGCGCTGACCGGCGCGGAGTCGCCGCGCCCATCCTGACGGCCGCGCTGTGCAACCTCCAGGCCTACGAGCTAGGCCGGGGAGAAGGCCGTTGCCGTGACCGCTACGAGCATCGTCATCACCAATCACGACCACGGTCGGTTCGTCGCGCAGGCGATCGACAGCGCCCTCGCCCAGACCCACGCGGCCGTCGAGGTGGTGGTGGTCGACGACTGCGCTCCACGGACTACCGCACGGGCGATCATCGCGAGCAGGGCGCCTTCTGGATCACGGGCCCGGGCGTCGCGGCGCGCGCGCTCGCGTCCCCCGTCTCGATCACGGACTTCGCGCCCACGATCGGGGCGCCTCGGCGTTCCGCTGCCCGGTCTCGACGGCCGGCCGATCCTGGCGTGGCCGCTGAGCCGCTCATCGAAACGGCCGTTCGAGGAGAGCGCGTGAAGGACATCCGGGTGGTCGGGCTCGCGAAGGCCTTCGGAACGGCGCCCGCCGTCGACCACGTCGACTTCGAGGTCGCGGCCGGATCGCTCGTCACCCTCCTCGGGCCGAGTGGCTGCGGCAAGACGACCACGCTGCGGCTCATCGCCGGTCTCGAGAAGCCCGACGCGGGCGAGGTTCTCGTCGGCGGGCGCCTGCTCACCTCGGCAGCGCGGCGCGTCTTCCTCAATCCCGAGAAGCGCCGGATGGGCATGGTCTTTCAGACCTATGCGATCTGGCCGCACATGACGGTGTTCGAGAACATCGCCTTCCCGCTCCGCGCCAAGCGGTTGCCCGCGGCGGAGATCCGGGACCGCGTCATGGCCATCCTCGAGACCATCGGACTCGCGGGCTTCGAGGACCGCCCGGCGCCGCTCCTCTCGGGTGGGCAGCAGCAGCGCGTGGCGCTGGGGCGCGCGCTCGTGGCGGACCCGGACGTGCTGCTCCTCGACGAGCCCTTCTCCAATCTCGATGCCCGGCTGCGGGAGGAGATGCGCTTCGAGCTGAAGGAATTGCAAGCGCGGGTGGGCGTCACGACGCTCTTCGTCACCCACGATCAGGAAGAGGCCATGATCCTGTCCGACCGCGTGCTCGTGATGAACGCCGGGCGGATCGCCCAGGACGGCACGCCCAAGCAGATCTACGAAGAGCCGCGCTCGCGCTTCGTCATGGACTTTCTGGGTCAGGTCGATCACGTGGCCGCGCGGGTCGCGCGCACGCCGGACGGCGCCTACGTCGCCGTCGTCGAGGGCGTCGATGGCGCCCGGGTGCCGCTTCGTCCGGATGAGACCTGGCAGGACGGGGACGACGCGGTCCTCGCCTTTCGCTCCGTCGACGTCCGCGTGCACCCGGGGTCCGCCGACGGATTCTGGCCGGGCGTCATCGTGTCCGCCGTCTATCTGGGCGAGCGTGTCCAGTACGTCGTCAAGCTGGGGACGGCGCAGGTGCGCGCCGCGGGGCCGGCGATCGCGCCGCTGAGCAAGGGAACGCCGGTGCAGGTGCAGATCCCCATGGACGCGATCCGCGCGTGGCCGGCCGGCCGGTCGCCCGCGGGCGTGTAAATCGACCTCGACGAGGAGGATCCGCGTGAAGGCACGGACTGGTTTCGTGATGCTGGCCGGGCTCGGTCTGGCCGTCTTCCTGGGGATCGGCGCGCCGATCATCGGCGCACGGGTCATGGCGCAGACGCCGGCGCCCGGCAAAGCCGGCCGACGCCAGGACGTGGGACGAGGTCGTCGCGGCGGGCAAGAAGGAAGGGACGGTCGTCTGGTCGTTCTTCGGCGCCCCCGGCGCGGCCACCGAGCGGCTGAGCCGCGAGTTCGAGCGCCTGTACGGCATCCGCGTCGAGCTGTCGCCCGCGCGCACCGGCGACTTCGAGGCGCGCTGGAACGCCGAGCGCGCGGCGGGCAAGCCCAGCATCGACGTCCGCTCCTCGGGGAGCCCGGAGAACCGGCGGCTCGCGGCGCGCGGCCTGACCAATCGTTCGGCACGCTGCCCGCGCTGCAGGAGGCGGGCGTCCAGTGGATCGTGGACCCGCTGGTCGACGTGAAGGCCGGCAATGGCCACACGCTGCACATCACCGCGGGTGGCTACTTCCTCCTCGTCAACAACAAGCTCGTGCCGCCCGGAGATGGGACCGCGGAGCTACAAGGATCTCGAGGACCCGAAGTACAAGGGGCTGATCGTGCTCTCCGAGCCCATCGGGCCGTCGCCGGGCTCGCGGTGGGCCGCCTATGCGTGGCGCGCGTACGGCGACGAGCACCTGAAGAAGGTCATCGCCAACGTGAAGGCGTTGACGCGGGCCGAGATCGACGCGCCGAAGCAGATCGCCCGGGGCGAGTACGGGATCTTCATCCATCCGACGCAGGTCGGCGCCGCCGATATCTGGAAGCTGCCCAAGCCGCACCCGTTTCGCCTCGTGGTGCCGGAGGACGGCGTCATGCTCCTGACCGGCGGGATCAACCTGCTGCAGGGCGCGCCCCACCCGAACGCCGCCCGGGTGTTCATGAACTTCCTCATGACCAAGCCCGCGCAGCAGATCTTCGCCGACGACGCGGGCGGGCCCTTCATCAGGAAGGACGTCAAGCCCGCCGTCCCCGAGCTCGCGCACTTCGTGACGGCGAAGCCGTTTCCCAATAACCCGGACACCTACGAGTTCGGCTCGAAGCTCTTCTTCGAGTGGTCGGCGAAGGCCGAGCCCCACCTGAAAGCGGCCGGTCTGAAGTAGGCGACGCGATGGCCGCCTCCGACGCCGCCGTCGAGCGGGCGACGCCCCGCATGCCCCGCGTGCCAGCTGACGCGCCGCTGGGGCATGCTCCGTCCCGACACCGTGCTGCCCGCGGTGCTGCTGCTCGTGACCGCGCTCATCGTCGTGTATCCCGTGAGGCATGGTCTTCTACGGGAGCTTCAAGGACACGGCCCCCGGGCAGCCCGGCGCGCTCACCCTGGCGAACTGGCGCACCGTGCTGGCAGACGCCGCCACGTTCCGGGTGCTCGCGAACAGCATCCTGATCGCGCTGCCCCGCACGATCCTGGCCCTGGCGCTGGCCACCGCCTTTGCCTGGTGCGTGGCGCGCACCAATACGCCGTGCCCGCGCCTGCTCGAGGGACTGCTCGCCTTCATGTTCTTCCTGCCGGAGCTGCCGTGGGTGCTGGCGTGGATGCTCCTCGGCGCGCCCAATGTCGGCCTGCTCAACCAGTGGCTCGGCGCCGTGCTCCCGGCCTGGGGCGCATCAACGTCTACTCGTACACCGGGCTCATCGTCCTCGGCGCCGTGCGCTCGGCCACGGTGCTGTTCCTCTTCGTGCACCCCGCGTTCCTCGCCATGGACGCCACGCTGGAAGAGGCGGCGCGCATGGCCGGCGCCAGCGCGCGGCTCACGCTCTGGCGGATCAACCTGCCGCTCCTGCTGCCCGCGCTCCTGGCCTCGGGCATTCTCTCGTTCGTCGTGGCCATGGAGTCCTTCGAGCTGCCGCAGCTCCTCGGCACGCCGGCCCGGATCTTCGTGTTCACGACCAAGATCTACGACCTGGCGTACGGCGGCCACGTCGCGAGCTTCGGCCCCGCCATGGTGCTGGCGGTGCTGCTGCTGCTCCTCACGCTGAGCTTGATCGTATTGCAGTGGAAGCTCCTGAAGGGGCGGGCGTACACGACCATCTCGGGCCGCGGGTACCAGGCGCGGCCGATCGACCTGGGCCCGTGGCGATGGGTGCCGTTTTCGTTCATCGTGGGGTTCTTCGCCGTCTTCGGCGCGCTCCCGTTCGCGGTCCTGCTCCTGAACTCGTTCATGGAGATCAGCGGATTCCTGAGCTGGGAGATGCTCACCACGCGGCACTGGACCGACGCGCTCGGCCGGACGGCCGTGCTGCACCTCGGTCAAGGACACGCTCATCGTGTCGGTGACCTCCGCCACGCTCGGCATCATCGCCTCGGCCCTGATCGCCTATGTCGTCACGCGCACGACCTGGCCGGGGCGCAAGGTGCTCGACATGGTGGCCTGGGCTCCGTGGGCGGTGCCGGGCCTGGTGATGAGCCTCGGCTTTCTGTGGGCCTTCGTGGGCTTCCCATCTACGGCACGCTCTGGCTCCTCGTGCTCGTCTTCGTGGCGCGGGGGCTGCCCGTGGGCTCGCGGTTCTTCACCGCCACGATGGTGCAGGTCGGGGCCGAGCTCGAGGAGTCGGCGCGCATTCACGGCGGATCCTGGCTGCGGACCTTCGTGCGCATCTGGGTGCCGCTCCTGCGCCCGGCCATCCTCGGGGCGTGGATCCTGCTCTTCGTCATCGCCGTCCGGGTGCTGGACCTCGTCGTCCTCCTCGCCGGGCCGGGCAGCCGCATGCTCTCCGTCGACATCTTCCTCTGGACCGTCACCGGCCGGCAGGAGGCGGCGTCGGTGCTCGCGCTCTTGCAGACCGCGCTGGTGCTGGCCGGCTATGTCGCCGCGCGGTGGCTGCTCGGCCGCACACCCCGCCAGAGCACCCTGTAGCATTGACGGGCTGGTGAAGCGCGCTATAGGATGACCCGTACCTCGCCGGGACTCGGACGGCCAAAGGGGACCACCACCATGGCGTCAATGACGATGACGATCGAGCAGGTGCGCGCGTTCAACGGCCTCGACGTGCTGGTCGCGCGGGACGAGGGCCTCTTCGCGGCGGAGGGCCTCGATCTCCGCATCGCGACGCTGTCTCCCGCCGACACGCGGTCCACCGCCGACGGGACGCTCTCCCAGCCGGTGACGAACCAGGGGCGCCTCGTCGATCGCGGCGAAGCGCGCATGTTCCAGGGGTGAGAGTGCGGCAATAACCGCCGGGTGGCGGAAAGTGCCGTGGGCGCGCTCCAGGTCGGGAGGCGCTCGATGATCGTCTGTGGAGCCCTGGTCGTTGCCCCGACGTCGACCGTGTTCACGCCGCAGGAGCTGGCGCACAAGATGGTCGCGCTCGACTACGGCAATGGCACCGCGTATGCCGGCATCCTGATGCTGGAAGGCGCGATGCCGCGGGAGGCCGTGACGACCCGCGCCGCCACCCTGAATTCCGGTGACCGGCTGGCCGCGTTGCTGCGCGGCGAGTTCGAGGCCACGGTGCTGCAGGAGCCGTGGATCACGCTCGCCGAGAAGGCCGGATGTCGCCTGGTGTCGACCACGTTCTTTCACGGCACGTGGGTCGCCGACCCGAGCGTCAGCCCGGAGGCCTATGCCGCCTTCGTGCGCGCCGTCACGGCTGCCGTCCGGCGCATCAATGCCGACAAGCGCGCGCTACGTGTCCTACTTCATCCGCGACTTCCCCGATCACCCAGGTGTCCAGGCTCTGACCCCGGCCGACTTCAACCTGGGCCGCATCCAGCTCAAGGAGCCGGGCCCCATCCCCGAGCACGAGGCGCGCTGGGCCTGGGAATGGATGGCGAGCTGGGGCCTGATGTCGGGCCGATTCGACGCCGCCACGCAGATCAACCGCAAGGTCGAGGAAGAGGCGCACAAGCTGGCCGCACCGCCGGCGTGCGCCGATGATAAGGGCTCATCTGCCGTTGGCGCACCGACCGCCGCTCAACGCGCGAGTACGCCGGGCGGCCATCGCGCGCCGCCTGGCGCACTTCCTCGCTCAGCCGCGTTCTCCGGCGGCCCGCTTGAGCGCTACGCCGCGCCCAGCAGCTGGGTGAACTCCTCGGCAACCACCGGCCGACTGAAATAGTAGCCTTGCCCCTCGGGACAGCTCTGCTCCTGGAGGAATGCGAGCTGTTCCCGTGTTTCCACGCCTTCCGCCACGACCCCCATATGCAGACTCTTCCCCATGCTGATCACGGCGGTGACGATACTGGCGTCGTCCGCATCCGTCGTGAGATCGCGCACGAACGACTGATCGATCTTCAAGGTGTCGATCGGAAAGCGCTTCAGATAGCTCAAGCTCGAATACCCGGTCCCGAAGTCATCGAGCGCGAGCTGCACGCCCATGCCTTTGAGGGCCTGAAGCACTGCCACGGTGGACTTCGAATCCTGCATCAGGAAGCGTTTCGGTCAGCTCGAGCTCCAGATAGCGCGGATCCAGGCCGGTCTCCGTCAGGATGTCGTTCACGCCGGCCACGAAATCCGCTGGCGCGCAATTCCACCGCGGAGACGTTGACCGCGATGCGCATCGGCCGCAGGCCTGAGTCCTGCCAGGCTCTGGCCTGGTGGCAGGCTTCGCGCAGGACCCACTGGCCGATCGGCACGATGAAGCCACAGTCTTCCGCAATCGGTATGAATTGCACCGGAGGCACGAGTCCGCGCTGCGGATGATGCCAGCGGATGAGCGCCTCGACGCCGATGATCGCGCCCGTCTCCAGATTCATCTTCGGCTGGTAGTGCAGCACGAATTCCTTGCGCTCGATGGCGTCGCGCAACCCGTTTTCGAGGACTGCCGCTCGACCGCGCGCACGTTCATCTCCGGCTTGAAGAACTGATAGTTGTTGCGCCCGCTGTTCTTGGCGTGGTACATCGCAAAATCCGCATTCCTCACCAATGTCTCCGCGTCCGTTCCGTCATCGGGGTAGGTGACGATGCCGATGCTCATCGGTGAGGTGCACGTCGTGCTGGCCGATGCGGTGGGGCGCGCTCATCGCCAGGAGTATCTTCTCCGCACTGACGGCCGCATCCTGTGCGTGCGTCACCTCCGAGAGCAGGATCACGAATTCATCGCCCCCTTGCCGGCTGACGGTGTCCGATCTGCGCACGCAATCGAGCAGCCGCTGCGCCACGGACTGCAGCAAGCGGTCGCCGATGACGTGGCCCAGGGAGTCGTTGATGTGCTTGAAGCGATCCCCGTCCAGGAATAGCACCGCCAGCTTTCGCCGGTGACGGTGAGCCATGGCCATCGCCTGGGTCAGTCGGTCGTTCAACAAGATTCTGTTGGGCAAATCGGTGAGGTTGTCGTGCTGGGCCAGATAGGAGATCCTGAGCGACAGCGCCCGCGCGGTGCTCACGTCGTGAAACACCATGACGGCGCCGGTCACCTGTCCTCGGCGGTCGTGGATGGGCGCGGCGGAATCTTCGATGGCGGCTTCAACTCCGTCGCGCCGGATCAGGAGGCAGTTCGGGGTGAGGCCGACGGTCTTGTTTTCCCGAATCGCCAACGCCATGGGATTCTGCACGGCTTCGCGAGTGGTGGCATCGACGATTCGGAACACTTCCTCGAACGGATGACCTGCTGCCTCGCTCCGCGACCAGCCCGTCATGCGTTCGGCGACGACGTTGAGATAGGTCACATGGCCCCCGACGTCGGTGCTCATGACCGCGTCGCCGATGGAGTTGAGCGTGACTTGTGCGCGCTCTTTTTCTTCGAACAACGCCTCTGCGTTCGCCGCGCGCTCGACCATGCTACCCAGGGCCTTCGGCAACAAGTAACTGTCGAGGCGGCCCTTCAGGAGATAGTCCTGCGCTCCACGCTGTACCGCCAGCTTGGCGATGTCCTCATCTTGCGAAGCACTCAGGACCAGGATCGGAATCTGGGGCGCTGCGCGAAAGAGCCGATCGAAGGTCTCGATTCCGTGGCTGTCGGGCAGGAAGAGGTCGACCAACACCGCCGTTATGCTGTCCGTTCCTTGCTCTCCTTCCCTCGTCAGGCGTTCCAGTCCCTCGGAACAGCGTCTGAACCCATACGACCTTGAAGGGCCCATCGCTCGAGTTGATCAGCGCTTCTCGAACGGCGTTGGCATCCGAGGGATCGTCCTGGATCAGCAGTATGTTTTGAGCCATAGGATCCTTCCTGGGCATCGAGACGCTCGGTTCCGCAATGATGTCGTCGCATCCCGAACTCTAAGTCCCCGACGTCGAGACTGCCTAGGGGACGTTGGTCCACCTAGCCCTTGGTCCACCTCGACTGCGTGACGTTTTACGTCACTGTGACTGACGTAAACAGTCACTGTCAGTGCCGGGTGTCAGATCGTGGATGCTTTTTGCGTTCGTCCCTAGCGCCCTCCTAGAGCGATGCTACCGCCATGTGAGTGAAAGTGTTGACCTGGTCGACCTCCGAAACGAGGGGCATGCAGACCTTGCTCGCGAGATCTATGACAATAGCCGGCGCTCGTTCGGCAGGAAGGAAGGCCCGAGATGCACAGGCGATCGTCGGGGGACACCATCGACGCGCGGTTCGTGGAGTTCGCACGCGCTCTCTTCCTGGCCGTCGAGGTGGATGACGTGATCGCCGTGACGCTCGAGGCGGCGAGGGCGCTGACGGAGGCCGACGCCGCCGCCCTGTTTACCCCGACCCCCACCCACTCGCTGCACTGTGCGGGAGTCCTCGGGCTGGAGGGGCGGGCCCTCGATGAGACGAGCTTCCGCGAGCGCGCCGAGACCGCGGCCGCGCGGGCCGCCGACGCTGGGAGCGCCCCTGCGCAGCGATCTCGATCTCTTCGCGATGCCGCTGACACCACGCACGAGCGCGGAGGGAGTGATGGTGGTGCGGTGTCCTCGACGGGCGCCCGCCGACACGACCCCCTCGTCGGTCTCTCCGCCCTCGCGACGCTCGCGGCCGTGGCCCTCGAGCAGGCTCATGTCCGTGCCGCCGCCCGCGACCGCCTCATCCAGCTCGAGGTCATCGACGAGGTCGGACAGATCGCCAACTCGGTTCCCGACCTGCATGGGATCCTGCGTGGGTGGCTCGTCAGATCGAGCGGGTCGTGCCCTACCACCGGCTCAACTTCGCCTTCTACGACGACTCCACCGACGAGATCGTCCAGCACCACGTGTCTCGCCGCGGAACGCGACCTCGTCCGCCCGCCGCCGCCTCGCGGCGCGCCGCACGTCCTCGTGGAGCGTCATGCAGACGGTGCTGCCCCTCCTCATCCCCGATACCCGCGAGAGCTCGTTCCCGCGCATTCGCGAGCTGGAGGCCGAGGGCGTGCTGAGCGTGGTCAGCGTGCCCATGGTGCGGGACGGCCGGTGCTTCGGCGTCCTCAACGTCGACGGGAGTCGGCCGGACGCCTTCACGGTCGCCCACATCGCATTCCTCGAATCACTCAGCCGGCACCTCGGGCTGGCCGTCGACAAAGCCAAGCTGCTCGGCGAGCTTCAGGAACAGCTGGCGGAACGCACGCGCGTCGAGGAAGAGCTCCGTCAGGCCAAGGAGGTGGCCGAGACCGCGAGCCGGGCAAAGAGCGAGTTCCTGGCCATGATGAGCCACGAGATCCGCACGCCCATGAACGGCGTCATCGGGATGACGAGTCTGCTGCTCGACACCCCACTGACGTTCGAGCAGCGCGAGTACGCGGACATGGTACGGCGCTCGGGCGAGGCCGCTGCTCGCCATCATCAACGACATCCTGGATTTCTCGAAGATCGAGGCGGGTCGCGCTGGATCTCGAGGCCGTCGACTTCGATCTGCCGCTCGTCATCGATGAGGCGCTGGAGCTCTGCTGCCGCGCGCGCAGGCCAAAGGGCTGGAGCTCGGTTGCGCCAGCGAGCCCGACGTGCCCAGGATCGTCACCGGAGATCCCGGACGGCTGCGCCAGATCCTGCTGAACCTCGTGGGCAACGCGCTCAAGTTCACGCACGAGGGCGGCGTGTCGGTCCGCGTGAGCCGGCCCGGCGGCGTCGGCACTCGGCGGTCCTTCGGTTCGAGGTGGCCGACACGGGCATCGGGATCTCGACCCATCGGTCGCGGCCGACTGTTCGAGCCGTTTTCCCAGGCGGACACCTCGACCACGCGCAAGTACGGGGGCACTAGGGCTCGGCCTCGCCATCTGCAAGCGACTGAGCGAGGCGATGGGTGGGGTCATCGGGGTGGACAGCGAGCCAGGTCGAGGCACCACGTTGTGGTTCACTGTCGAGGTGGGCGTCGCGGCGGACTTTGCGTCCGCGCCCTCGCCGTCGCAGACGTGGCGCGGCCGTCGTGTCCTTGTCGTGGACGACCAACCCCTGGGACGACGGATCCTGCGCGAACAGCTCGGCGCGTGGGGTGTCACGGTCGAAGAGGCGGCGGACGGGCCGTCGGCGCTGCGCCAGTTGCGCGCCGCCGCGGCGACCGGCGTGCGCCACGACGCCGTGCTGCTGGACATGCAGATGCCTGGAATGGACGGGCTCCAGCTCACCGTCGCGATCGCGGCCGATCCGACGCTGGGCAGCGTTTCTCTCATGATGGTCTCGTCAGGGGCCAGACGGGTCTCGCCGCCGCCGCGCGCGCGGCGGAATCGCCACCTACCTCACCAAGCCGGTGCGCCCCACTCGGTTGCGCGAGGCCCTCGCCCGTGCCTTCGGGCACCTGCACGATCGCCCTCCGCCCCGGCTCCTCGCGAGCCCGCACTATCGGCGGACGCTTCCGCGCCCCGGCGGCGCATTCTCGTCGCCGAGGACAATAGGGTGAACCAGACGGTCGCCATGCGCATCCTGGAGAAGGCGGGGCATCAAGTCGACGTGGTCGCGAATGGCCGGGAGGCCGTGGCGGCTCTCGATGACGTCGTCTACGATCTGGTGTTCATGGACTGCCAGATGCCCGATATGGATGGCTTCGAGGCGACGCGCGCGATCCGTGCCGGGGAGGCCAGGACGCCTCGGCACATCCCCATCGTCGCCCTGACGGCCAATGCCATGCAAGGCGACCGCGAGCGGTGCCTGGCGGCCGGCATGGACGACTACATCGCGAAGCCGGTGACGACGCAGACACTCGCCGCGGCCCTCGAACGGTGGGCCGGCTCGACGACGAGCCCTCTCACGGGGCCCTATCTGGTGCCGGCATGATCAGCGCTAGAGCGATGATAGGGTCCATCCGTTGGCGCCTCGACAGCCGGCTCAACGTACAGAGACTACGCCTCGCCGTGCTGCCTTCGGGCGCCGCCTCGCAGCTGAACCCTCTCATCGCGCTAGCCGGCATTTCTCCGACAGGCCTTAGAGCGATAGAAGGGCCCATCGCGGTGGCGCCCTCGACCGCACGCTCAACGTAGAGAGACTACGCCTCGCGTGCGGCCTTCGGGCGCCGCCTCGCAGCTGAACCCTTCTCTTCGCTCTAGCCGGGCTTCTCCGACAGGCTGCTAGTCTGGTGAGGTGAACGGCCGCATCGGCGACGCTGCGGCTGGATTTTCGAGCCGTCCATCACGGCGAAGGCGCCCGGCGAGCGCAGAAGCTTGGGCCCTGGTGGTGGTGCATGCCATTATGGACCGCCATGACGGCTCGGTCCCGATCTACAGCCAGCCCCGCGATGCCACGCGTCCTTCCGCCCACCCCCCACACTAAGCATGGCTCGAATCCTCCTCATCGACGACGACGACTCCGTCCGCACCATGCTGCGCCTGACCCTGGCCCATTTTGGCCACACCGTGATCGAAGCGCGCAACGGCAAGGAAGGGCTGGAGCTGTTCCAGCACGCCAACGCCGACCTGTTGATCACGGACATCGTGATGCCGGAGAAAGAAGGGCTCGAGGTCTTGATGGAGCTTCGGAAGAAGCATCCGCCCGTGAAAATCATTGCGATCTCGGGTGGCGACTATCTCCACATGGCCAAGCTCATGGGCGCGGCGAAGGTGCTCGCAAAGCCGTTTTCTACCAACGTGCTGATTGAGGCGATCGACGAACTGCTGCCGGGACGGCGGAGCGTCGGCGCGGTCGCCTGTGGCGCAGTAGCCTCCCCTTCTACCCCGGAGACAGCCCGAGGCGGGCCACCGGGTGCCGCGAAATGGCACTCCCCTCGAGGCGGCGCGGCTCGGACATCGTCGATCGCGGCGCAGGTCCGCGATCTCATTGGCCACACAGCCTCCTCGGGCCAGCGGCACGCGTCTTGCCGACTCTTCATTCCATGCCGACATCTGTCCTCCCGACTCCCCGGGAGCTGTTGGAGAGCGATTTCGAGCGGCTCCGCACGCTGGCCCGGGTGAGCCAGGCCGTGTCCTCGTCGCTCGACACGGGCCGGGTGCTGAAGGCGATCGCCAGCGCCGCCGCCACGCTCATGGGTGCTCCACTGGCGACCTTCTGGCTCGTCGACGAGGTCGCGCGCACGATGCGCGCGAGCGCGTTCTCCGACGAGGCGCTCGCCGCCGACCTGCTGCATCCGACCATCGCGTTCGGCCAGGGCCCGCTCGGGCGCGCGGCGCTGGAGCGACGACTCGTCCACGTCCCTGACATCGAGGCCGACGACGCCGTCATCCTGAACCGGTCATGGTTTCACAGCCACGGCCTCAGCTCGTTCCTCGGGGTCCCCGTGGTCCTGGGCGATTCCCTCCTCGCCGTGCTGTCGCTGGTCGGCGCGAAGCCCTTCGCCCTCGGGGCTGGTGAGCAGGACCTCCTGGACGCCTTCGTGGGGCAGGCCGCCGTGGCCATCCGCAACGCCCGGCTGTTCGCGGAGACCGAGCGCAGGGAGCGCGAGGCCAGCGCGCTGTACGACGTGACGCGGCGCCTGACGGCCACCCTGGACAGCAAGGAGATCCTCCAGATCGTGTCCGAGGGCACCGCCAAGGCCATGCAGTCGTCCGGGGCCGGCTTCTATCGCTGGGATCCGGTCGAGGGCCACCTGGTCATGACCGAGGACTACAACGCGCCGCCCGACCTCGCCCGTTCCCTTCGGATCCGAGCGGGCGAGGGCGTCGGCGGGCGGGCGTTCGCGGAGCGGCGCGTGTGCTGGACCGACGACCGGATGTCCGACCCGGCGCTCAACTATTCCGCGGACAACGCTGCCGCGATGGCCAAGAGCGCGTCGGCCCGAGCCCTCATCGCCGCGCCCGTCATCCTCCGCGACTGTGTCTACGGCATCCTCGTGAACGGCTACGCGCATCCGCACACGCACACCGACGCGGACGTCCGGCTGATGACCACGCTCGCCGGACAGGCGGCCATCGCGCTGGACAACGCTCGCCTGTTCGAGGTGACCCAGCGGAGAGAGCGCGAGCTGGCGGAGAAATCCGCGGTGCTGGAGGCCACGCTGGAGAACATCAGCCAAGGCCTGATGGCCTTCGACGGCGATCTCCGCTTGACCGGCTGCAACACGCGGCTGCTCGACCTCTTCGGGTATCCGCGCGACTTCGCCCGGCCCGGCCAGCACCTGTCGGAGTTCATTCGCTACCTGGCCGAGCGGGGCGAGTACGGTCCCGGCGACGTGGAGGAGATCGTCGCCCGGCGGGTGGCCGTCGCGCGCGACGTCAGCCAGGACCGGCACGAGCGCGAGCGCCCGAACGGCCAGGTCATCCAGATGGACAAGAAGCGCCTGCCGGGCGGCGGCTACGTCGCGACCTACAGCGACGTCACGGCGCGCAAGCATGCCGAGGAGGAGCAGCGCCAGGCCAAGGAAGCCGCCGAGGCGGCGAACCGAGCCAAGAGCGACTTTCTCGCCACCATGAGCCACGAGATCCGGACGCCGATGAACGGGGTCATCGGGATGACCGGGCTGCTCCTCGACACGCCGCTCACGCCCGAGCAGCGCGAGTACGCCGAGACCGCGCGCCGTTCGGGCGAGGCGCTGCTGACCCTCATCGACGACCTGCTGGACTTGTCGAAGATCGAGGCGGGGCGGCTCGAGCTGGAGGCCATCGACTTCGACCTGGCGACGGCGGTCGAGGACGTCCTCGATTTGCTCGCCGAGCGCGCCCGGTCCAAGGGCCTGGAGCTGGGCTGCGCCATCCAGGCCGACGTGCCCGCCGTGGTCAATGGCGATCCCGGGCGCCTGCGCCAGATCCTCCTGAACCTGGTGGGGAACGCGCTGAAGTTCACCCACGAGGGCGGCGTCTCCGTCCGCGTGAGCCGGGCGGCCCTCGACGGCACGGCCACGGTCCTTCGCTTCGAGGTCACCGACACCGGCATCGGCATCCCGACCGCGGCGCGCGCCAGGCTGTTCCAGCCGTTCTCACAGGCCGATGCCTCGACGACGCGGCGATACGGCGGCACCGGCCTCGGGCTTGCGATCTCCAAGCGCCTCTGCGAGGCCATGGGCGGCGCGATCGGCGTCGAGAGCGAGTCAGGCCGGGGACCACGTTCTGGTTCACCGCCGGGCTCAGGACGGTCAGCGCCGACAGTTCGGCCGCCGCGCGAGCCGGCTTGCCCCATGGCCGCCGGGTGCTCGTGGTGGACGATCAGCCCGCGGCGACGGCAGTGCTCGGCGAGCAGCTGCGGGCCTGGGGTGTGGCGACCGAAGAGGCGCCGGACGCGCCATCGGCGCTACGGCAGCTCGGCGCCGCGGCCGCGAGTGGCGCGCCCCACCACGCGGTGGTCGTCAACGCGCGGATGGGCGGCACGGACGCGGTGGAGCTGGCTCGCGCGATCGCCGCGGACCCGGCGCTGGCCGGCATTCCGCTCGTGACGCTGTCATCCTCGGGTCAGCCGGCATCCCCGGCGGGCACGGAGGCGGAAATCACGACCTGGCTCAGCAAGCCGATGCGGCCCACGCGGCTGCTGGACGCGCTGTCCGAGGCGTTGGGCGACGCCCGGGAACGGCGGCGAGCGACGCGGCCGTCGCCTGCATCCCACGAGGGAGCGTCCGCCGGCGTCGCGGCGCCGACGCTCTCCATTCTCGTGGCCGAGGACAACAGGGTGAACCAGACGGTGATCACGCGCATGCTCCAGAAGCTCGGCCATCGGGTGGATGTCGCCGCCGACGGCCTGGAAGCCGTCAACGCCCTGCGACGCATCGCCTACGATCTGGTGTTCATGGATTGCCAGATGCCCGGGATGGATGGCTTCGGGGCGACGCGCGCGATCCGCGCGGGGAAGCCGGGACGCCTCGGCGCATCCCCATCGTCGCCCTGACGGCCAACGCCATGCACGGCGACCGCGAGCAGTGCCTGGCGGCCGGCATGGACGACTACATCGCGAAGCCGGTGACGAAGCAGACGCTCGCCGCGGCCCTCGAACGCTGGGGCGGCTGACTCGCTGCGCGTCAGCCCTGCGGCCAGATGCGCTCGCCGACGATGTAGTGCTTGTTGTACGTGTAGGGGCGCACCTCGGGCTTCCAGCGGCCGATGTCCGAGGTGTCGTTCCAGAGCTTGGACATGGGCAGGTCGGTGCGGTCGACCTCGTAGGCGGCGAGGTAGCGCGGCTCGCCCGGCGACCTCGGTGCGGTAGCGCGCCACGTTGACGCAGCCGGGCAGCTTGAGCAGCAGCGGGACGTGCTCGCTGTCGTAGAGCTCGTTGAAGAGATCCTCGCGGTGCTTCTCCACGTCCATGAAGACCCAGAAGACGTACGGCGTCCGGTAGGTCAACCCGGCATTGCTGCCCACCCACTCGTACATGGCGAGGTGGCGGTTCATCGTGTGCGGGCGGATCTCCTTCGCCCAGCGGCCGGCCTCGCCGGCCGTCTTCCACTCGGCGCTCTGCAGCACCGCCGGGCTCTCGAACTCGTAGGCGGCGATGTAGCGGGGATATGTCGGCGACGGGCTCCGGTAGCGCGAGGCGCGGAGGACGCCGGGCACGGCAGCGAGCAGCGGGGCGTGCTCGGTGTCGTAGACCTCGTTGAACGTGGGCTCGAGGTCGTGGGCCACGTCCATCCGGACCAGGTACAGGTAGCGTGAGCTCATGGGTATCTCCTCTCGTCGGTGAGCGCTACGTCGCGTAGTTCGACCGCTTCTCTCCGGTCCGGCCGCTTCGCCCGATGGCGTCGGCCACCTCGCGGAGATCGCGGAGGAAGTCGTCGACCACGGGCGCGTGGATCGGGGTGAGCACCACGTGCAGGCTCGGCGGCGTCGTGAGCTGCCGGCCCAGGTACCAGCGGCGCTCCGCCATGGCGTCGGCCACCGCCATCACGTCGATCGCGTCCGAGGCGAATCCCCACACGTACATGGCGGGATCGCCGAGGACGTGGAATCCCGGAATCGCCTCGATCCCGCGGCGCAGGCGGAGCGAGGTGTCGAGCATCGTGCGGTTCAGGTCGAGGAAGCCCGCCTCGCCATAGTGCTGGAACACGGCCCAGGCCGCCGCGATCATGCCGCCCGGCCGCGAGCCGGCCATGGTGGGCGTGCGATAGGCCCCGCCCGACCAGTCGTCGAGCTGGAAGGCCACGCGGCTCTGGAGCACCTGGTCCCGGTACAGGACCAGCGACGTGCCGCGCGCGGCGAAGCCGTACTTGTGCAGGTCCGCCGACATCGTCGACACCTCGGGCACGGCGAAGTCGAAGGGCGGGATGGGCTGGCCCAGCTTCTTGAGAAATGGCAGGGCGAAGCCGCCCACGCAGGCGTCGACGTGGAGATGGAGCCCGTCCCGGCGGGCGATCTCGGCGATGGCGGGCACGGGATCGATGGTGCCGAACGGATAGTTGGGCGCCGAGGCCACGAGGCCGATGGTGTCGTCGGTCACGGCATCGGCCATGGCCTCCACGTCGGCGACGTAGTCCTTGGTGAGCGGGGTCCGCACGTTCCGGATGCCGAAGATCTCGGCGGCCTTGTCGAACGCGGGATGCGCGCTCACCGGCAGCACCAGCTCGGGCCGCGTGAGGTGCGGCCGCTCGACCCGCGCGCGCTCGCACGCCGCGCGGATGCCCAGGATGATGCTCTCCGATCCGCCGGAGGTGATATTGCCCGGGCAGCCCGCGCCGCCGAGCAGCTCGGCGCTCATGCCCACGACATCGGCTTCGAGCGCGGCGAGGCTCTTGAACATGCGCCCCGCCCCGAGCCCGTTGGTGGCCATGAAGAGCGCGTACGCCTCGCGCAGGAGCTGCAGATGCTCCTCGCCCGCCCCGTAGACCAGGCTGAAGGTCCGGCCCCTCCTGCCAGGCGAGATCGCCGGCCATGGACCGCTCGAGCAACGCCATCACCTCCATCGCGCGTCTTGCCCTCGATAGGCAGCTTCACGGTGTCCTCCTCTCGCCCTTGCGGATGGCGAGGTCGACGCCGTCCAGCGCGACCACGGAGCCGAAGCGCTTGCCCACATCGCGCAGCTCGACCGCAAAGCTCGCCACCGGCTACGTCCGGATCCGGATCACGTCGGGCATGCCTCCGTCGCGATTATAGCCGCTCGCCGAGCGCGCGCGCGCTATGATGTCCCACGCGGCGGGCAGCCATCCCTCAGATCCGGAGGCCACGATGACGACGGTCGAGACAGCGCTCGGTTCCCTGGCGACAGCCCAGCTCGGTCCCACGCTGATGCACGAGCACATCGTCACGCGGTCTCCCGGCGTGCACGAGAACTGGCCCCACCTCTTCGAGCGGAACGCCATCCTCGCGATGGCGCAGCGGAAGCTCGCCGACCTCCACACGCGCGGCATCCGCACCATCGTGGACCTGACCACCGTCGATCTCGGCCGGGACATCGACCTGATCGCGGACGTGGCGCGCCGCAGCCCGGTTCAGGTGATCGTGGCCACGACATCTCCGACGACATCCTGCCCGCGCTCCGTGCCGCCGGCGTCACGACGGACCAGATCGACCAGATGCTCATCGGCAATCCCCGCGCGATCTTCGAGGCGGTGGGATAGTCGTGGCGGACGACAAGGTCGCGGGAGCGGATGACAAGCGCTACTCTGAGGCAGTACCGGCTGGGCTTCGCCGTCACCGCCATGCTCCTGCTCGCGATCGCGGTGACGCTGCCGTTCTCCGTCGCCAGCATCGTCGATCACGTGCTGGGTCCCGCGACGGGCAAGGTCTTCCCGCTCATGAAGCACCCGCGGACGTCGCTGGCGCCCACGTTCAGCCGGCTCCACGCGGCCGTGATCTCGCTCGACGAGACGCGCCTGTCCGCGACGCTGCGCGTCTCCGGCCATCACACGTGCTCCGACTGCGCCTGGACGGATCGCGTCCTCTTCGTCTCCCTCGCGCCGGACGACGCCGAGGCCGAGGGTCTGCCTCCGTCGACGAACGTCACGCTGCCCGCATCCATCCGAGGGCGTGTCGAAGCTGATCGAGCTTCCCCTCCGGGGCTTCCCCATTCGCTATCCGTTCGATCGGTACGACATGACCGTGGCGGTCGCGCTGCAGCGCGTCTACCCCGACGGGCGGATCGAGACGCTGTCGCCCGAGGAGACCCCCGGCACCTCTCGCTGTCGCTCCAGGAGCTCCTTCCGAGCCTGCTCATGTCGCGCGCCCGAGCGCGTCGACGCGGAAGCTCTCCGCTCCCCCGAGGATCCCGTGCATTACGCCGCCGCCTACCATGTCTCGTTCGAGCGGCCCCGACACCTCCGGGTGCTGGCCGTCCTGCTCGTGCTGCTGATCGCGTCGGCCGCCGCGTACTCGGTCCTCTTGCGGCCGCTCGCCGACCTCATCGTCAACTCGGGCGCGGTGGTCGCTGGGGATCTGGGGCGTTCGCGCGATCCTCACCCCGGGCAACCTCTTCTACCTGACGGCGGTCGACCTCTCCCTCTCCATCATCATCCTCTTCCTGCTCGGGGGCTCACGGTCAAGGCGCTCTTGCACGCCCACGACAAGGGGGACATGCGGATTCTGAGGCGCTCCACCCCGCCCGCGCGTGAAGCGCACTGGGCGGCAAGCGGCAGCACCCGCTCGCCGAGGAGCGCGATGGCGCGCAGCACGCGGTCGTGCGGCATGCCGGGCCCGAAGCGCATAGCCGGCGCCGCACTACTCATGAACACCACGCATGCTGGCAGAGAGGACCGCGGCGGGGGCCGGGGGAGTGGCCCTGACCACCGCCGACGCCGTACCGGTCACCCGGGAGCCGTTCCCACTCTGCACCGCTGTGTCGTCGTCTCGCGATGCCGGAAGGGCTCAGTGGACCCATCCCCCCGGCCCCACCGCGGCCCCCTCCCGATCACGGTCGGGCGCGTTCATGAGTACTGCGGCCCGTGCCCTCGCGGGCCGTCACCTCATGGCGGGAGCCGGACGGTCGGCCCCCTGTCGAGTGCCGGCGTACCGGTGGGCGGTCGCCAGCAGGGCGTCGACGTCCTCTTCCCTCGTGTCGAAGGCGCAGGCGATCCGGACGACGCCCTCGCTGGGCGCGCCGCGCCGGGAGAAGCTATAGCCCTCGGCCACGAGCCCGTCCCAGACGGCCTGCGGCAGGGCGACGAGGACGAAGTTGATCTCGGTCGGGCTCCGGAACCGCACGCCGGGGATCTGGGCGAGGCCCTCCCGAACCCGCTGGGCCATGGCATTGGCGTGGCGGGCGTTCCGCAGCCAGAGGTCCTTGGCGATGAAGGCCTCGAGCTGAGCGGAGAGGAAGCGCATCTTCGAGAAGAGGTGGCCGCCGCGCCGGCGGCGGTAGCGCATGGTCTCGGCGAGCGCGCGGTCGAAGAAGACGACGGCCTCGGCGGCGAGCGCCCCGTTCTTGGTGGCGCCGAAGGAGAGGACGTCGACGCCCGCCTTCCAGCTCGCCTCGGCCGGCGTGCAGCCGAGCCGGGCGACGGCATTGGCGAAGCGGGCGCCGTCCATGTGGACCCACAGGTGGCGGGCGTGCGCGGCCTCGGCGATGCTCTTCACCTCGGCCGGCGTGTACACGGTGCTCACCTCGGTGGCCTGGGTGAGGCTGACCGCCCGGGGCGGCACGTCGGCGGAGCGGGCGCCGGCCTCGTCGACCGCCCGGGCCAGGTCGGCGGCCGCGATCTTGCCGTCCACCACCGGCAGCGGAACCGTGCGCGCGTTGCCGCCCGACCAGAACTCGGCCCCGCCGCATTCGCTGCCGTGGACGTGAGCGGCGTCGGACACGTAGATGGCCCCGTAGGGCGCGGCGATGATCGACGCGCAGAGCCCATTGGCGGCCGTCCCGGTGCCCACGGGGTAGACCTCGACCTCGGTCTCGAACAGCTCCGCGAAGCGCTCGGGAGCCGCTCGGTGCAGGGGTCGGCTCCGTAGGGCGCGCTGTCGCCGGCATTGGCGGCGACGATCGCCTCCAGGATCTCGGGGGCGGCGCCGGACACGTTGTCGCTGTAGAAGTTCTTCTTCACGCTCACGCGGGCCTCCTTGGCTCGACGGGACTCGACGACACCACGGCGGGCCGCGGCGAAATCCACCATAGACGAGGACGCGCCTGGCGACAAGCTGCGTGGCTCGAAGTGTAGCTAGTCTGTTCTGCCTACGCTCCCGCGAGATCGAGGTGGTAGAGGTCGATCACGTTGTCGCGGGTGATCTTCCGCTGCTCGGCCTCGGGCACTCCCGCGAAGTCCCGCGCGATGATCTCCCGTGAATGCGGCCACGTCGACGCCGTGTGCGGGTAGTCCGACGACCACATCACGTTGGCGATCCCCACTTGATGGCGGTTCTTCACGCCGAGCGGATCATCGATGAACGTCGCGTGGATCTGGCGGCGGAAGTACTCGCTGGGGCGGAGCGTGAGCGGGGTCGCGTACATGTGCCGGAAATCCTCGAAGGCCTGGTCCCACCGCTGGATGACGAAGGGCAGCCAGCTCACCTCGTTCTCCGCCGAGACGATCTGGAGCCGGGGAAACCGCTCCAGCACCCCGGAGAAGACGAGCACCGTCAGCGATCGCTTGACCTCGTCGCCGAGGGTCACCGACCGGACATAGCGATCGACGGGCTTGATCTCGCGGCCCATCGCGCGCATGGCCTGGCTCTCCGGGCCCATGCCGGTGATGGAGTGGAGACTGAGCGGCATGCCGAGCTCCTGGGCCTCGGCCCAGAAGGGATCGTAGAGGGAATCGGTGTACGGACGGTCCTCCGGGGGCGACGCCCAGATCATCGCGCCCTTGAGGCCGGTCTTTTGCCAGCGGCGCAGATCGGCCACCGCGTCCTCGATGTCGTGGAGCGAGATGAGGCAGAGCCCGGCCAGCCGCGTCGGCGCGTACGAGCAGTACTCCGCCAGCCAGTCGTTGTAGGCGTGAAAGCACGCGCGCTGCAGGGCGCCGTCCTTCAGCCAGAACTGGCGGAAGCCGAGCGTGGTGTAGATGACCTCCGCCTCGACGCCGTCGATGTCCATGTCGCTTGAGGCGCTCCGCAGGATCCCATCCGCCGCGGCGCGCATCCTTGTAGGTGGCGGCCTGGAAGAACGCGGCGAGCTCCTCGGGCTTCTTGCCGGCCCCCAGCCCCTGGCTCAGGTGCACCGGCGGGAGACCCTCGAGGACCAGGTAGGAGCCCGGGGCCGGCCCGGGATGTCGTCGACGACCCGGGGCGCCCGATCGCGGAATCGCTTGTCGATCCGCTCGAGCCAGAGATCGGCGGGCTCGTTGACGTGAGAGTCGGCGGAGATCGGCTTCAGCTCGGCCATGACCCACCTCCAGTCGCACTGAATGTCACCGAGTCCGGATACCGTGCAAAGGCGCGATTGTCAAGGCGACGAGCCGCCGCGTCGCGTCCCCGGTCGCGATGCCTCGATGCGCCGGTCACAGAGCTCTGTATAGGCGCTGGTCGTAGAGGTTGGCCCGCCAGGCCGGCCCGCCCTGCGCCGTGGCGGCGCGGAATTGCAGCGTATGGGTGGCGGTCTCGTGGGCATCGAAGGCTTTCGCGTCGGTCCACACCGAAACGACCTCGTAATGATTGATGCGCGGCGGGGGCTGCCGGTAGATGTCATAGCGCAGCGCGCCGGCCTCTTTCTGGCTCGCTTCGGCCAGCGCCTTGACCAGCGGCGCGGCGGCAGCGGCGATTGCAGGATTGCCGCCCAGGAAATCCACATGCTCTACCATGTAGAGCCCACCGCCGGCCGGAGCGGCCCGCGCCGCAGCATTGGCAAAGGGTTGCAGCATGTGCCGGCCCGGAGGGCTGTTGCGGATCGGCCTGAGCGCGCTCTCGAATTCCGACTTCGCGGTGCCCTTGTCATGGGCCTCGAAGGCAGCCTGGTCCTTCCAGCCTTCCATGATCACGAAGCGATTGGGGCGGCTCGTCTCCTGCAGAACGGTGAACTCCAGATTCGCGGCCTCGCGGCGGCTCGCGTCGCGAAATTTCTTCACGAGTTCGACGCCGCGAGCGACCGCGGTGGTCGCAACCTCGAGGTAGGTCACGGCATAGACGGGGTCGGTGCCGGTCTGCGCCCGTGCCGCGGGGACGACGGCGAAAGCGGCGGCGATCGAGGAGAGATGAGAGCACGGCCCGTTGGCCGAGCGGAAGAGATGACCGCCCTGACGACACCTTGCGAACGAGACGAATGTTGCGAATGAGACGCATGGGCTTGCTCTCCTGATGGATCTGCGGTCAGTTGATCGGCACATAGAGGCGATCGTCGAAGGGTGAGCCGAGCAGCGGCCCCACCGCATCGCGGAATTGCCGCGCGTAGGCGGAATTTTCGTAACTCTCGAACGCCTTGCGGTTCTGCCAGGCGGCGAGCAGGGTCGTGTGGCTCAAGGGCGGCTTGACCGACCTGACGACGTCGTAGCGCAGATTTCCATCGCCCTTGCGGGCAGCCTCGGCCACCGCCCGCGCGGCCGCCAAGGTCGCCTCGATGCCGGGCGGGAAAACATCGAGATGCAGCTGCATGTAGACGGTATCGCCTCCTGCCGCCGCCTGGGCCGGGCCCACCGAGATGACACGATAGTCGCGCCGGTCGTAGGGAGCGCCGCCCATGGACGCGAGCTTGGCACGCAACTCGGCGCTGTGGGCGGCGCTTTCGTTGGCGTCGTAGGCGGCCTGGTCCTTCCAGGCGTCATAGATCACGAACCGGTTGGGCCAATCGGCCTCCTGGAGCAGGATGACGCCGGTGTTTCCGGCCTGCTTGAGCGCTCCGTCGCGGTACTGCTTGAGTAGCGCAACGCCCTGGCTCGCCGCGCCCGGCGCAACATCGAGAGCCGTCACGCCATAGATGGCGTCACCGGCGGTCTGGGCCCCTGCACCGGACCCGGCCACGATCACGAGCAGGAATGCCGACAAGCACTGAGCAAAAGGCCTGAACGACAGCGCAACAGGGTGCTTGCGAATGGAGATCATGAGTGTTTCCTCCAGCATGGCGCCGGTTTCCGGCTGCCCGTTCTCAGCAACTCGACACATTCCGCATCAACGGCGGCCGTGCGTAGACTACCCGATTTTACGAGCCCTTGGAACCGGGTCGCGCTCTGGATGGTCAACCGCCCCGAGTGGCTCCATGCGATGTTCGCGATCATGAAGATCGGTGCCGTGCTCGTTCCGGTGAACACCCGTTTTCGCACCGACGACATGACATACGTCCTCGGTCAGTCGGACGCGGTCGCGGTGATCCTCACCGACCGCTCGGGTCCGGTGGACTACCTCGGCATGATGCGCGAGGTCGCGCCCGGTCTGGGCGCTCGGCCAGACCCCCGCTTCCCCGCGCTTCGTCACGTGCTCGCGGTGTCCGATCGAGCCCACCCTGATACGATCGGCTGGCGCGAGATGGTGGAGGACGGCCGGCGCGTGAGCGACGACGCGCTTCACGAGCGCGCCCGCGCAGTCGATCCCGGAGAAAGCGCCTTCGTCTTCTACACGTCGGGCACCACCGGCTTCCCCAAGGGCGCCGTGCACGACCATCGCATCATCCGCAACACGTCGGACATGGCGGATCGCATGGGCGTCACGGTCTCCGCGTTCTGAAGGTCGGCTCGGTCGAGCACGGACGGCCTGGGTACCCCACTGGCTCCGGCAGATGGATTTCACCTACCGGGAGGCGGCCTCGCACTCGGCCGAGCCTGGAAGTCCCGGCACGCCATGCTGCCCAGCGAGTACTGGCAGCGCAACATGTTCGTGGAGTTCATGGAGGACGACTGCGGCATTCGCCTGCGGGACGTGATCAGGGTCGACAACATGTTGTGGGGCAACGACTTCCCGCATGCCGAGTCGACGTGGCCGAAGTCACGGGAGTTCCTGGATCGCATCTTCGCCGGCGCGCCCGACGAGGACCGGCGCAAGATCACCGCGGACAACGCGGCGCGGATCTTTCGCTTCTGACGTTGAGCGGGCCCGCGTGCATCGCGTGGGCAAGGCGTCCGACGCCGCTCCCGGCTGCATGCGCCGGGTGGCCGTCGATCGGGCGCGGCCGGTGAGTGTCGCGGGCGTGTTCCATGCTCCCGAGCGACGCCGGCGGTCACCCAGGCGAGCATCTATCTCACCGAGGTGGATGCGATGCTGGAGCGGGCCAAGGAAGTGACCCGGGACGGCGGGTGGGCGCGCGTGGAGTACGCGCGCTACGCCGACGATCTGGTGACCCTCGTGGACGGGTACCGGCGACATGCGTGGTTGCGCGTGGCCGAGGTCGCCATCGCCTCGCCCTCGCCCGCGGGTGCGTGGATCTTGCGCAACGCCGAGACGGGCGATGTCAATTTCGCGAGCCTGCCGGGCACGCGCGCGCACTGGCGGCCTGCTGTGCCTGCGGCTCCAGCGTCCGATAATGCCCGATTACGTCACGTTCAGGCGGCACACGGCCGGGCCGACCGCCGCCGTAGGGTATTCATGCTGACTACCCTCCCATCGTTCGGGGGCGCCGGAGTCGAGTTGCTGATCGAGCCTGCGTCAACAATCACAACGCATCGCGATCAACATCGCTCCCGCAGTCGTGGCAACGAACCCCCGAGCTGATCCGCGCGTCGTTCACCTTGCCTCCGCCCGCCTCATTACGGCAATCGCCGCCATCAACAGCGCGAGGAGTACGAGCACGTGCGCGTCGAGGACAGGGATAGCGGGGATTGACGAGCGTGCTCGCCGAGGACGAGTCGTTCGCCGCGTTGCCGTCGCACGCCCCGCTCGACACCGTCGCGGTGCTCGTGGCTGTGCCTTCGTTCGACGCCGTGATCGTGACCGTCACCGTCACCGTCGCGGACGCGCCCGCCGCGAGCGTCCCGAGCTGGCACGTGACGTTTGCCGTCGCCCCGCAAGTCCCCTGGCTCGGGATCGCGGACTCGAACGTCGCCCCCACCGGCAGCGTCTGCGCCAGCACGACATTCGCCGCGCTCGCTGGACCGGTGTTGGTGATCGTGGCCGTGTACGTGGTTGTCCCGCCGGGCGCGACCGGCCCGGGCGTGGCCGTCATGCTGACCGCGAGATCCGCCTTCGTCGTGACGGTCAAGAGCGCTGGGTTCGAGGTCGCCGTACCCCAGACATTCGTGAAGACGGCCCGGTACCGGTTGCCGTTCTGCGAAACGGCCGCCGTGAAGGACAGCGTCGTGCTGACCGCGCCTGGAATGTCGTTGAAGCTGGAGCCACCGTCCGTGGACACCTGCCACTGCACTGTGGGCGTGGGCGTACCGCCCGCCGCCGCCGTGAAGCTCGCGGTCGCGGATTCGCAGACCGACTGCGGCACGGACTGCGTCGTCACGAACGACCCCTGCTGGACCTGGAGCGTCGATGAAACGCTCCCCGGAGCCAGCGCAATGGCCCCCGTCCCGATGGACGTGAATCCTGAGATGTTCGCGGCCGAGGTCGTGAAGCTGCCGACAGCGCTCGCGATCACGGAGGCAGTCACGGTGCACGACCCGCCGCCCGCCGGCAGCGTGCCGCCGCCGAGCGTCAGCGTCGTGGAGGTGCCGCCGGCGGTGCCCCCGCGCAGGTTGTCTGCGGCGAGTTCGCGACGATCGTCACACCGGACGGAAGCGTGTCGGAGAATGCGATCCCTGAAACCGCTGGTGCGCCCACGCCCGTGCTGATGGTGAGCGTCAGCGTGAAGGGCGTGCCGAGGAGGACGACCGCGGGCGTGAAGGAGCGTCGCGAGCGCCTGGCAAAGCGGCGACGACGAGCTGGGAGCTGAAGCTCGGCGCCCCGACGGGGCCGGTCTGGTCGGAGGTGAAGCCTGTGACGTTCGCCTGCCCGTTCGGATACGTCGCGACGATTGTCGACGTCACAGGCACGGTGAGAGTGCACGAGGTCGGTCCGGCGGGAAGCGACACGCCCGCGAGCGACACGCTCGTGGACGAGGTCGAAGGCGTACCCGAGACGCAACTCGTCTGCGCAACTCCCGCGGTGGTCAGGTTCGTCGACAGCGTGTCGGTGAAGCCGAAGCTGCTGAACGGGAGCTGCGGAGGCAACCGTCGACACGGTGATCCTCAGTGTCGAGGTGCCGCCGACGAAGATGGCCGACGGATCGGAACTGCTTCGCGAGCTGCGGCGTGCTGAGCTCGAACGCACCGATGTCGCACTGCGCTTTGCGCGGGATGCCGCGCTCGTCGACCGCCGCTGCCGCGCACGCGCCACTCGTGTACGCGCTGCTCGTCGTGTCGATCGAGCGGGTGAAGAGCGCGTTTCCGCCTCGGGAGCGCCACGCCGCCATTGTCGGCCAGCAATCCGAGCCCGGCGAGCGTGTTACTCGCGAGATCGCTCGCCTGCGTCAGGTTGCACGAGGCGTCGCTCGCAAGATTGTGACCGCTCGAGACGATCGGCGTCGCCGGCGCGAACTGGCACTGCGTACCGCCCGCGTTGTTCGTGATCATCGTGCCGGAGAGCGTCGCCGAGCCGCCCAGGCCGCTTCCGAGCACCGATCCCCCGGTGCCCGCCGCCCCGGCCGTTCCGGTCGCGCTCCCGGTCCCGCCGGCCCCCACCGCGCCCGTGGACCCTGCGGCTGCCGAGTTGAACGCGACCGTGCTCTGCAGGAAAGCGATCAAGTTCTGACTGGACGACGAGCCTGGCATCGTCGCGCCGCCGGTCCTGTTCCGCCGTTCCGCCGCGTCCACCGGTGCCGCCGACCGGCGTCGCGCCCGCGGGGCCGGTGGACCCGTTTGGAGCACTCGCGCGCCGCCTTGACCTCCGATACCTCCCGCACCGCCGCTCGCGGCGTTGCCGCCGTGCGCCGCCGCTCCGCCCGCGCCCGGCGTGGACGTATTGTCCGAGAGCGTCACGTTGATGACCGAGAAGGTCGAGGTCGCGTTCGCGCCAGGAGAGTGCGCGAGCGCTCCGAGCGCGTCGCCGCCCGTCCCGCCGCCGCCGCCAGGGCTCACGATGTTCCGTCGTGACGTTGGCGACGACGTTGCCGCGCGCCGCCCCGCCATTGCCGCCGTTCCGCGCCCGTCCCGGTGGGTCCGCAGCCCGAAGCTCCGGTGCCGCTCCCGTTACCGCCGTTGCCGCCGGCACCGCCAGGACCAGAAGCTCCGGGTCCTCCGATCCCACCCACACCGCCCGTGGCGACGTTTCCGCTCACGGTCGAGCCCCCGAGGATGCCGGTGGGCGTCGTCCCGCCGAGATCGACGATCCCACCGTCGTTGAAGATCGCGGCTCTGATCGCGTCGCCGCCGCCGCCACCCGCACCTCCGCTGCCGTTGTTGACGCCGGAGAGCCCGCCGGCGCCGCCGGTTGCCACCCGAAGCAGGGCAGGAAATTCCGGACGTGTTGATGCCGTCCGCGCCGTTGCCCCCCTTGCCACCCGCGCCGTAGCCGCGCCGCCGGTGCCCCCGTTCCTCCCGCACCGCCGGTCACAGGAGTTCCGAGATGACCGCCTGACCGATCTCGAGACGGTCAGCGTCCCGGTGTTGTAGATCGCTCCGCCGTACGCGCCGCCTCCGGATCGCCCGATCTGGCATCCGCGCCAACGCCGCCATTGCATCCGTCGGCGCCGGGGCTGCCTGGTGAGCCGTCGGAAGAGGTTGCGTGCGTTGGCGCCGTCAGCACCCTGTGCCGCCGCTCCCACCGTTGCCGCCGTTGCCGGCCTTGCCACCGACGAGCGCGTTGTTGTGGAGGATGGAGGTGAAAATCGTCAGCTTCCCTGCATTCAGGATGGCTCCCTGACCGCGTTCGCTCCGTTGATCCCGCTGGTGCCGGGATTCCGTCGAGTCCGAAGCCGAACGGCGGACCACCGTTGACGCCTGAGCAGGCTCTGGTTGTTGATGCCGACCGGGTCCGGTCCCGGGCACGCCGTTGTTGCCGTTGCCCCCGTTGGCTCCAGCGGCGCCGACGACCTTGCCACCTTCGAGGATGACGTTCTCGAGCGTGAGGTCGCCCGTCGCTGCGACCTGGAGGATGCGGAACGTCGTGGAGTTCCCGCTGATCGTGTGGCCCTGGCCGTTGATCGCCATCTTCGTGGTGACGATCGGGAGCCCGTTGATGCCGTTGTCGGCTGTCGTCAGGGAGACGTCGGACGTCAGGAGGATTGTATCCGTGCCGGAGCCCGCGCTGCACCCGCCGACCGCCGCATCATTGTTCGCTGCCGTGACCGCGTCGCGCAGTGTGCACTGCAGGCCCGCCGGTCCCCGATCCGGACGTGACCGTGATCGTCGAGGCGTAAAGTGGCGGGAGCTCCACAGGAGCGCGAACGTGACGCACAGGATGGTCGTGATCCGATCACACGCAGCTATCGTTCGAATCCGCATAGAGCCGCCCCCTGGACCTTAGGCGCCGTTGATGCTACGCTCGTTCTCGGCAGTCTTGCCCTCCCACCTGATCGGACCGTGGGAGCAGCCAGCTGCCGCGGCCTCCGTCCCACAAAGCGAGCGGGACGACCAACAACAGCAGGGGCGCGTGCGCCGAGCGCCTGAGCGAGCGTCGGCCCCGCGCCGTTACCGCCGCGAGCGTTGCTCCGATGTCGAAGAAGAGAAACAGCCACCTCACCCTTGCCTCGCCGGTGATCGGTCGGCTCGATAGGCAGATCGATTGTCGAGTGCTCGAAATGAGCACCGCGTCTGCGATCGCTTCGGCGCGGATCGAAATGTTGTCGCCGACCGCAGTCTTGCCCTTCTACGCTCTGCCTCCTCAAGTCAAGATCGGAAATCAAGAGCAGGTAGAGTAGCTCGCTCACCGTGAACGAGGACGGCACGGTGTCCCTGCCTAGAACAGACTGGAGGCGGCGCGGAGGGCGGCCATCACGAGGGGCTTCGGGTACACGCCGAAGCCGACCACGCCGGCCACGCAGAGGAAGATCGAGAAGTTCAGCAGAAAGGGCGCGGTCACCGGCGCCATCTTCTCGGGCGCGTCGATGTACATGCGCTTGGCCACGAGCAGGTAGTAGAAGAGCGCGACCACGGTGAGGATGGCGCCCACCAGGACCAGCCAGTAGAGCCCCTGCTGGGCCGCCGCCCAGAACACGTAGAGCTTGGCCCAGAACCCCGCGACGAACGGGATGCCGCCGAGCGATAACAAGAACAGCAGCATCGACAGCGCCAGCACGGGCGAGCGCTGGGCCAGGCCCCGGTAGGCGCTGATGCTCTCGGAGCCGTCCGACTGCGCCACCGCCTCGACGACCAGGAACGCGCCCATGTTCCCGAACAGATACGCGACCAGGTAGAAGAGCATCATGGCGACGCCCTCCGCGGAGACGGCGGCGAAGCCGATCAGCATGTAGCCGATGTGCGCGATGCCGGAATAGGCGAGGAGCCGCTTGATGTTCTGCTGGGGGATCGCCATCAGGTTGCCCGCGATGATGGTCAGCGTGGCGAGCCCGGCGGCGAGCGGCACCCAGAGCAGCACCGAGCTCCCCACGCCCTCGAGATACAGGCGGAAGATCACGACGAACCCCGCCGCCTTCGGCGCCACCGACAGCCACGCCACGAACGGCGTGCTCGCCGCCTCGTAGGCATCGGGCACCCACATGTGAAACGGGAACGCGGCGATCTTGAAGCCGAGCCCGCCCAGCGCCAGCACCATGCCGAGCAGGATGAGCGGATGGCCGGTGCGCAGCGCGCTCGCGATGCCGCCGAGATCGGTCGTGCCCGCGATGCCGTAGACGAACGACAGGCCGTAGACGAGCACCGCGGAGGACACGGTGCCGACCAGGAAGAACTTCAGCGCGGCCTCGACGGCCTCCTCCTCACGCTTGAGGAAGCCGGTCAGGTAGTAGAGCGGGATCGACATCAGCTCGAAGGCCACGAACAATAAGATCAGCTCCCGCGCGGAGGCGAGCACCAGCATGCCGAGCAGCGACGCGAGGATGGCCAGGTAGTACTCGGTCGCCCGCCGCGCGAAGGCCGCCGCCCGCAGGCCGAGCGAGCCCAGGACGCCGATGATCGTGGCGACCAGGAAGAGCCGCTTGGCGAAGATCGCGAGGTCGTCCTGGACGAAGGAGCCGCCGAACAGCGCCTGACCGGGCTCCATGCGCCACGACATGCCGAGCAGCACGGTGAGGCCGACGACGGCGACGACACCCACCGAGCGGCGGTCGTCCGTGCGCTGGAAGAGCCCCGCGAAGAAGACGAGGAGGATCAAGGCCCCGAGGCCCAGCTCGAGCACGAGCGGGCTGCCCAGAACGGCCATCAGTGCAGCACTCCGAGGCGGTTCAGGATCGGCACGGTCGCCGTGTCCACCGGGCCGAGCGCGATCCCCGGCCACAACCCGAAGAGCACGATCACGAAGACGAGGATGACGAGGGCCGCCCACTCCGTCCCGCGAGCGTCGGGCAGGCCGTGGAAGTGCGGATCGGGCGACGGCGGGCCCCAGAAGATGACTGCTTGGTCACCCGGATCACGTAGATCGAGGTGAGGAAGGCGCCGATCACCGCGGGGAAGAGCCACCAGGGATACCGTCCCTGCCAGGCGCCGAGGAACGTCAGGAACTCGGCGATGAAGCCCGCCGTCGCGGGCAGCCCGAGCGAGGACAGGCCGCCGATGGTGAAGGCGGTCGCGATCCCCGGCATCATCCGGCCGAACCCGCCCATCTTGAAGATCTCGCGGGAATGCGCCTTCTCGTAGACGAGGCCGACGAGGGCGAAGAAGAGGCCGGTCATCACGCCGTGGGCGAACATCTGGAACACCGAGCCGTTGAGGCCGGCCTCGGTCAGCGTGGCCGCCCCCAGCATGACGACCCCCATGTGCGAGACCGACGAGTAGGCGATCACGTACTTGAGATCGGTCTGCGCCATCGCGCTCAGCGCGCCGTAGACGATATTGACGCAGGCGATGGTGCCGACGAGCCACGCCCACTCGAGCGTGCCGTCTGACAGGAGCCCCATGCCGAGCCGCACCACGCCGTAGGCGCCGAGCTTCATGAGGACGCCGGCGTGGAGCATGGAGACGGCGGTGGGCGCCGAGGCATGCCCGTCGGGCGACCACGTGTGCAGGGGCCAGATGCCGGCGAGGACGCCGAAGCCCACGTAGAAGGCGAGGAACACCCACGACTGCAGCCGCGGGCTGAACTGCGCCGCCTCCATCTCGAGGAAGGAGAAGGACGTGGAGCCCGACGCCACGTACAGCGCGAGGATGCCCACGAGGATGAACGCCGACCCCAGGAGCAGGTACAGGGTCAGCTTCATCGCGGCGTACTCCTTGGTGCCGACGCCGGTCCGGCGCATGGCCCAGCCGAAGATGCCCTGCGGGCGCACCTCGCCACTCGAGCCCCAGATGCCGATCAGGAGGTACATCGGCAGCACGGCGATCTCGTAGAAGAGAAAGAGCACGAAGAGGTCGAGCGACACGAAGACGCCGTAGACACCGGTGACGAGCAGGAGGAGGAGCGCGTAGAACTCCTGGCTCCGCTCCTTCACCGTCCACGACGCGAAGGACCCGGCGAAGATGATGATCGAGGTCAGGAGCACCATCAGGAGGCTCATCCCGTCGACGGCGACCTGGTACTTGATCCCGAGGGGCGGGACCAGCGCGAGCTCCTCGTAGAACTGAAAGCCCGCCGCCTCCCGGTCATAGGCCACGTAGATCGCGATGGAGAGCACGAGGCAGAGGCCCGTGCTGACAATGGCCAGCCAGCGCACGAGGCGAGGCCGGTGGCGCGCCGTGAACATGATGAGCACGGCGGCCGCGAAGGGCAGCCAGGTGATGACGGAGAGGACGGGCCAGCCGGCCATGATCACCCGAGCCAGTGGAACCACACGAGGAGCAAGAGGACGCCGAGGGCGACCCCGTAGACGTAGTCCTGGGGCTGGCCGGACTGGATGCGGCGCAGCCGATCGCCCGCGTCGAGCGTCCACGCGCTCAGCACGTTCAGGACGCCGTCGACGACGTAGCGGTCCACCCAGCCGATGATCCGAGAGAAGCCGAGGAGCATGACCAGCGATAGATCCAGAGGAACGGCGTCGTCGAGATAGAAGCGGTTCTCCGCCGCGTCGCGGACGAGCGCAAAGGCGCCGGACAGCCGATCGGCGTCGATGGCGCGGCGCTGGTAGGTCAGCCAGGCGAGCGTGATGCCTCCGAGGGCGAGCGCGACGGCCAGCGGGGTGATCCATCCCGGCGCCACGAACTCGGCTTCGGGATGCTTCACCGCGAAGCCGATGCCGACCGCCATCGAGAGCGCGGCGAGGATCCAGAGCGGCACGGTCATCGTCAGCGGCCCGTCATGGGCATGGCCCTCGCTGCCGTGGCCGTGCCCGGCGTGCCGGCAGAAGACGATGAACACCACCCGGAACATGTAGAAGGCCGTGAGGAACGCGGCGATGGCCAGCATGGCGAACGGGATCGACAGGCCACCGACCCAGACGCCGGCGAAGATCTCCTCCTTCGAGAAGAAGCCGCCGAAGAACGGGATGCCCGCGAGCGACAGCGTGCCGATCAGGAACACGATGAAGGTCTGGGGCATCGCCCGGCCCAGGCCGCCCATGGCGAAGATGTCGTTGGTGCCGACGGCGTGGATCACCGCGCCCGCCGCCAGGAAGAGCAGCGCCTTGAAGACGCCGTGGGTCAAGAGGTGCAGGAAGCCGGCGGACGCGAAGCCCGCGCCGATCGCCGCCATCATGAAGCCGAGCTGCGAGACGGTCGAGTAGGCGAGCACCCGCTTGATGTCGCTCTGCGCGCAGGCGAGCACGGAGGCGAGGAGCGCGGTGAAGGCGCCCACCCAGCCCACGATCTCGAGCACCTCCGGCGTCTGGTCGAAGAGCCATGCCGTCCGCACCAGGAGGTAGACGCCCGCCGTCACCATGGTCGCCGCGTGGATCAGCGCGGAGACCGGCGTCGGCCCCTCCATCGCGTCGGGCAGCCACACGTGCAGCGGGAACTGGGCGGACTTGCCGACGGCGCCCAGGTAGATGCAGAAGGTGATGGCGCCGAGCCCGGCGAGCGGCAGCGTCCTGCTGTCCACCATCACGAGGAGGTCGAGGAAGTCGAACGTCCCCGCCTGGCGATACAGGAGCACGATGCCGATCAGGAGGCCGACGTCGCCCGCCTTGGTCGTCCAGAACGCCTTCACCGCCGCCCGCGCCGCCTCGGGCCGCTGGTACCAGTAGCCGATCAGCAGATAGGAGCAGAGCCCGACCAGCTCCCAGCAGACGAAGAGCTGGACGAAGTTGGGCGCGAGCACGAGCCCCATCATCGAGAACGCGAAGAGCGACTGGTAGGTGTAGTAGCGGCCGAGGGACGCCGGCGGCTCGTCGGACAGGTAGCCGAGAGAGTAGAGCTGGACGAGGAAGGACACGCCCGCCACGAGCACGAGCATCAGCGTGGAGTCGGCGTCGGCGAGGACGCCGACGCTCGTGAGCGCGCCCGCCTCCATGGGGATCCACGGCCAGGTCCAGAGGCTGAAGCCGCCGCGCGCCGAGATCGACCACGCCCGGACGCGCGCAGGCGAGCGCCCCGCGGCAAACAGGGTGGACAGATAGGCGGCGGGCCGGCCGGCGCGGCGCAGCGGCACCACGAGCGCGAGCAGCAGGAACGCCGCCGCGGGAAGCAAGACGGTGGCGAGCGCGAGCGAGGCCGGATCCCTCATCGGCTCGCGTCTACCCTCTCAGGATGTCCAGGTGGTCGGCCATCGCGGTCCGCCGCACCCGGAAGATGAGGATGACGAGGGCGAGGCCGAGGGCGACCTCGGCGACCGTGATGCTGATCGTGAAGACGGTGAAGATGAACCCCGCGGGATCGGCATTGAAGCGGGCGAACGCCACGAGGTTGATATTGACGGCGTTCAGCATCAGCTCGATGCCGAGCAGGATGCCGATGGTGTTGCGGCGGGTGACGACGCCGAAGAGGCCGATGGCGAAGAGCGCGGCGGCGAGCGTGAGGTACGCCTGGAGCCCCATGCCCTACTCGTCCGGTCTCGCGAAGTACAGCGCGCCCGAGCAGCGCGGCGAGGAAGAGCACGCCGAGCAGCTCGAAGGGCAGGACGAAGCGCGTGAGGAGCGCCTCGCCGATGGCGCGGGTCACGTCCCCGGGCATCGGCGGCGGCGACGGCGGGAAGCGGCGCGCCGCCCACGGTGCCGCCCACCGCCACGAAGAGCGCCCCCGCCACGATGGCGCCGCTCGCGAGATAGCGGCTGGTCTGCGTGATCCGGTCGCCCACCAGCCGCTCGGTGACGACGATGGCGAAGACGGCGATGGTGACGACGCCGCCCGCGTAGAGCAGGAGCTGCACGGCGGCGAGGAACTCCGCGTCGAGCGCCAGGAAGATGCCCGCCGTCGCCGTCAGCGACAGCGCCAGATAGAGCACCGAGTGAAAGAGGTTCTTGGTCAGGACCACGGCGAGCGACGAGGCCAGCAAGACGGCCGCGAGCGCCCCGAAGGCTATCGGCTCGAGGCTCACTCGCAGCGCCTCCTCCGGCCTTGGCGGGCGGGCCTTCCGCTTTCGGGGCCTTCGGCGGCGTCTGCATGTCGCGCAGCAGATTCCCCGTCGCCCACGAGGGCTCGAACTGCAGGCCGAACTGGTGCAGGCGGTCCTTGTCGAGCAAGAGCTCGCGGCGGTCGCGCGTGGCCACGTCGAACGACTTCATCATGATGATGGCGTCGGTGGGGCAGACCTGCACGCACAGCTCGCAGAACTCGCACGCGTACAGCTCGAGCGTGAAGATCTTGGCGAAGTTCCGCTTTTCCGCCTTGAGCATCTCCACCTTGATGACCTGGGGCGGGCAGATGTACTCGCAGAGCCGGCAGCCGATGCAGTTCTCCTCCCCGTCTCCTTGTCGTAGGTCAGGGCGAGGACGCCGCGGAAGCGGTCGGGATAGGCGCGCTGGACGTCGGGGTAGTGCACCGTCACCGGCTTGCGGACGAAGTTGATGAAGCGTGACGCGCATGGCGCGGCCGACGGCCGAGCACAGATCCGCGAGATCGCCCCAGAAGCTCTGCCCGAGCTCGCTACGCACCGGCGGGGCTCCGGAGGACGACCACGAGCGCGGTCAGCATCAACAAGATGAGGGTGGCGGGCAGCAGGAGCTTCCACGAGATGGCGAGGATCTGGTCCACGCGGATCCGCACGAAGCTCCAGCGCACCCAGGTCACGAGCAGGAAGATGAACATCGCCTTGACGAGGAACCACACCGGCCCGAGCCACGCCGGCCCCGGCCCCGACCACGCGCCGAGGAAGAGGAGCGCGCCCAGGAACGACGTCGCCAGCACGTGGGCGTACTCGCCGAGCTGGATCAGGGCGAACTTCATGCCCGAGTACTCGACGCGGAAGCCCGCGACCAGCTCGGACTCCGCCTCGAGGATGTCGAAGGGCACGCGGTTCTCGGCGGCGAGCGTGGCCACGATGAAGGCGACGAAGGCGAGCTGGCCGATCACCGGATAGAAGACGAACCAGAGGGGATAGAAGCCGAGCCAGAGGCCGTCCTGCGCCGCCGCGATGTCGGAGAGCTTGAGCGAGCCCGCCAGCACCACGGGCACGAGCGCCGCGAAGATGAAGGGCAGGTCGTAGGAGATGATCTGGTTCACCGCGCGCATCGCGGAGATGAGGGCGTACTTGTTGTTCGAGCCCCAGCCGCCCATGAACAGCCCCACGATCTCCATGGCGGAGACGGCGAGGAAGAAGAGGATGCCGATATTGAGATCGGCCACCCCCAGGCCCGGGGCGAACGGAATCGTGGCGAAGATCAGCATGCACGGGACGATGAAGACGATCGGCGCCAGATTGTAGACCCGGCGGTCCGCGAGGCGCGGGACGATGTCCTCCTTCATCATCAGCTTGATCGCGTCGGCGATGGGCTGGAGCAGGCCGTGGGGGCCGACGCGATAGGGCCCGATGCGCGACTGCATGCGCGCGGCGAACTTCCGCTCGAGCAGCGTGAGGTAGGTGACGAGGCCGATGACGACGTTCAGGACGACGAACGCCGATGATCGCTCCCCTCATCGGTCGACGCGTCGCCCTGCGCCGACGGTCGGGTCACCGTCTCGTCGCGAGGACGCGCTCCGCGCCCGACGGTCGGGGAGATCACCCTCATCGGTCGACCTCGCCGAACACCGGGTCGACGGAGCCCATGATCGCCACGACGTCGGCCACCTTGTGGCCGGGGATGATGTGCGGCAGCACGGACAGGTTCGAGAAGCGACGCGCCCCGCCACTTCATGCGATAGGGCTTGGCGGAGCCATCCGCGATCAGGTAACAGCCCACCTCGCCGCGCGCGCCCTCGACCCGCGCATAGGCCTCGCCCTTGGGAATGCGCACCTGCCCCACCGACTTGACCCCGGACGCGAGGAGATCGGCCCCGCGGGCAGCCCGTCGAGGGCCTGGCGCACGATCTTGATGGACTCGCGGAACTCGACCATCCGCACGCGGTAGCGCGCGAAGCAGTCGCCCTCGGTCTCGACGGGCACCTTGAAGTCGAAGTCTTCATACGAGGAGTAGGGCTCGGCGCGCCGGATGTCGTAGCTCACCCCGGAGCCGCGGATGAGCGGCCCCGAGAGGCCGACCTCCTGCGCCAGCTCCCGCGAGATGACCCCCACGCCCTGGGTCCGGGCGAGGAAGAAGGCGTTCCGGTCGAGCATCTCCTCGTACTCGACGATGCGCTGCTCGATCCGGTCCACGGTGTCGCGGACCTGCTTGTCCCATCCCGCCGGGATGTCGTAGCGCACGCCGCCCACCTGATGCAGGCCATAGAGCAGCCGGGCGCCGACGAGCGCCTCGAAGAGATCGAGCACGGTCTCGCGCTCGCGGATGCAGTAGAGGAAGACGGTGGCGCCGCCGCCGAGCGCCCCGCCCATGTCCATGCACCAGGTGCCGAGCCAGAGGCAGTGCGAGGCGACGCGCTGCAGCTCCGCCACGATCACCCGCAGGTATCGCGCGCGCTTGGGGACGTCGACCTTGCCGATGATCTCCGCGGCGCGGACATAGGCGAGCTCGCTCGTCATCGCCGCCACGTAGTCGGTCTTCGACGCGATGGACGGGTACTGCGTGTAGGTGAGGGACTCGCCGAGCTTTTCGTGGCAGCGGTGGAGGTAGCCGATGACGGCGTCGACCGCGACGACCGTCTCGCCCTCGAGGGTCAGGATGGCGCGGAAGACGCCGTGGGCGGACGGGTGCTGCGGCCCCATGTTCATGGTGAGGCGCTCGCTGCCCCCGTACCCCATCTCGACGACCTTCCGCGCTTCTGACGTCCACGGGCTACGCTCTCATGTGTTGGGACTGTCCATTTTCGTCTGCGGGGGCCCAGAAATGGCCCCCGCACCGTGCCTAGACCTCACGCACGGCCTCGGGCCTCGTCCATCTTTCGTCTGCGGGGGCCCAGAAATGGCCCCGCACTCCCGGTCGGCAGACAACCCGTGCGTCATCGCGCTGCCGTCATTTCATCGGGCGAGTGGGCGGCGGGGTTGAGGATGATGGCTTGCATGTTGGCGAGGAGCGAGACGGACTTGCCCAGGAACTCTTGCCAGGCCGGGTCCTGCCCGAGCTTGGCGCGGGCGTCCGCGCCGGTCGTTCAGGTCGCGATACGCCCACATGTGGACGACCTCGTTGAGCTGGCCCGCCTGCGTCTGCCAGAGGCCCACGCGCCGCGTGTACTTGTCGCGGGTGGGCATGATCGCCTTGAAGTGCTCGAGCCACTCGCCCGCCCGGCCGGCGTGGGCGCGGTACCAGCGCAGCTCGTAGACATTGCCCGTGTCGGCAGGGGGCGTCAGCGGCAGCTCCGCCGACAGGATCTTGTTCTCCTGGGCAATCAGGAGCGGGCGGATCTGCGGCACGTACTCCATGCGCCACCGTTCATTCTTCCCGAGCGCCGTCCTGAGCTTCTCGCGCTCGTTGAGGTCGGCGTAGCTCCACAGGTGCACGAGCTGGTTGAGGGTGCCGAACTCGGTGGACCAGAAGCCCTCGAGCTTGCCGTAGTCGTCGCCGCGGATCTTCCGGCTGAGATCGCCGGAGAGCTTGAGGTACTCGCCCTGCTTGCCGGGCACCAGGGTATACGTGCGGAGCTCGTAGATCATGGGCGCCTCACTGCATCGGGGAAAACGACGTGGGGATCAGGATCTTCGCGGACATCTCCAGCATGAGCGGCGCCAGCGACTTCACCGCGTCGGACCAGACCGGGTCCGCCGCGACCTGCTTGCGCACGTCGGCGCGCGCCTGCAGATCGGGATACCCCCACATGTGATAGACCATGTTGAGCCCGCCGAGCTCGGATGACCACACCCCGACGGGCTTCGAGTACTTCGTGCGCGCGGGCAGGCCCTGCCGAAGATGCCCATCCACTCGCCGACCTTGCCGGGGTAGAGGCGGTAGTAGCGCAGCTCGTAGATCCCGTTGCCGGAGCCCGGCGTGAACGGCCAGACGTCGGACGGGATCGAGGATGGTGGACTCCTGGTGGAGCTGGCACTTGCGAGCCTCGCTGACGAACTGCTTCTGCCACTCCTTGTCCTCGGCGAGGGCGGCGCGCGTCTGGGTCCGGTGGGCGAAGTCCTCGTACTCCCAGAGGTGCACGACCTGGTTCAGGTCGCCGATCTCCGAGGTCCAGTACCCGAGGCACTTCGAGTGCTTCGACCGGATCTCGAAGCCGACCTTCCGCGTGAGCTTGAGAAACTCCGGCGCCTTCTTGGGTAAGAGGGTATAGGTCCTGAGCTCATGGATCATGGACGGGCCTCCTCAGCGGTAGGGCGGGTGGGGTGTGTCCACGGCATAGGACTTGAGGAGGGGTGCCCCTCCCAGTCCTGAGGCAGCAGGATGCGCCGCAGGTCGGGGTGACCGTCGAAGCCGATGCCGAACATGTCGTAGCACTCGCGCTCCATCCAGCCCGCGCCGCGCCACACGGGCTCGAGCGACGGGCAGCGGGTTCCCCGGGCCCGAGCTTCGTCTTCATCGTGAGGGCAAAGCCCGCGTCGAGGTTCTCCACGCGCGCCACGACCTCGAGACCCTGCTCCTTCCAGTCCACCGCGGTCGAGAAATTGAAGTAGAGACAGCCGAGCGTCTCGCGGGCGAACCGCCCCAGCTCGAGCCAGCGCTCCACCGGCACACTGACCGCGAGCTGGGACCCTTCGCCGTCCGCGGGCACGCCGAAGCGCTCCTGGATCTGGACACGCGCCTGGTCGAACGTCACGAGCCTGATCAGTCAGTCTTGGGGTTGGAGGCGGCGCGCTGCCCTGTCGTCCTGAAGTGGGAGATCTGGTCCTGGAGGAGGAGGCAGGCCGTTCAGCAGCGACTCCGGGGGCGGCGGGCATCCCGGGACATAGACGTCGACGGGGATCACGCGGTCGACGCCCTTCACCACGTGGTAGCCGTGCCGGAACGGGCCGCCCGAATTCGCGCACGAGCCCATGGAGACCGCCCACTTGGGATCGGGCATCTGGTCGTAGATCCGCTTGAGCATCGGCGCCATCTTGATGGTGACGGTGCCGGACACGATCATCAGATCCGAGTGGCGCGGCGAGGCCCACGGCACCATGCCGAGGCGCTCGACGTCGAAGCGCGACGCGAAGGTCGCCATCATCTCGATGGCGCAGCACGCGAGCCCGAAGGTGACGGGCCACACCGACGACTTGCGCGCCCAGTTGAAAAACGCGTCGGCCACCGTGGTCAACGCGAAGCCGCCGGGGAAGTGCTGGATCCCCTCCGTGAGGCTCTCGAACAGGGCCGAGTGCTTGTCGCCCTCCGGACGCTCCTGGTGGAGCTTCTCCCACTCCTGGAGATCCTTGAACTCGGTCCAGACGGCCGGCGGGATCTGCGGCGTCGGCGCCTTTATTTCCACGCGAGTATCCCCTCCCTGTAGGCGTAGAGCCAGCCGAGCGAGAGGATGGCGACGAACAGGCCCATCGTCCCGACCGCCCACAGCCCCACGCTCCGGAGGGTGAGGGCCCACGGGAAGAGGAAGACGGCGAGGGCATCGAAGACGATGAAGATCAGCGCGACCAGGTAGAAGCCCACCGGGAACTGGACCCATGCCTCGCCGATCGTCTCGGCGCCGCACTCGTAGTTCTCGAGCTTGGACGCATAGGGACGGGACGGGCGGAGCACAGCCGCCGCACCCAGCGACACGACGGCAAAGGCCACAATGAACCCCAGATAGATGGCAACGGGGAGATACCCGGTCACGAACTACCCTCCTGGAAAGTCGAAAACCCCGCGGAGTATACCATAGCGGTCCGACCACGGGGTCCGGCCTTTTGCGTCTGGCTCAGGCGCCGAAACCAGTATAGACCGCCGCCGATCCGGCGCCACTTCTGCGCCCGCGCCGGTTCCGGTATAAAGTGGCCCGGTGCCGATCCGAGCGACGCGATGAGCCAGCCGATCTCTGCCGCCGATCCCCATCCGCGCCGTCGCGCCGCCGTCCTCGACACCGAGATGGCCTATGTCTCGACGGGGGCGGGCGCGCCGGTGGTGTTCCTGCACGGCAACCCGACCTCCTCGTACCTCTGGCGCAACGTCATCCCCTGGGTCGAGCGCGACCACCACTGCCTGGCCCCTGACCTGGTCGGCATGGGCGACTCCGGCAAGTCGCCCGCGGGCTCGTACCGCTTCGCGGATCACGCGCGATATCTCGATGCCTGGTTCGAGGCGATGGGGCTGTCCGGCGCGGTCACGCTGGTGATGCACGACTGGGGCTCGGCGCTGGGGTTTCACTGGGCGCATCGCCATCCCGACCGCGTGCGCGCCCTCGTGTACATGGAGGCGCTCGTCCGGCCGGTGACCTGGGACGAGTGGCCGGAGGCGGCCCGCAAGGTCTTTCAGGGGATGCGCGGGCCCGGCGGAGAAGAAATGGTGCTCGCCAAGAACGTCTTCGTGGAGCGCATCCTGCCCGCGAGCGTGCTGCGCGGGCTCGGCGAGGCGGAGATGGCCGTCTACCGCCGGCCCTACCTCGAGCCCGGCGAGTCGCGCCGCCCGACGCTGACGTGGCCGCGGCAAATCCCGATCGACGGCGAGCCCGCCGACGTCGTGGCCATCGTCGACGGCTATGCGACGTGGCTGTCGGCCAGCGCCGTGCCCAAGCTCTTCGTCAACGCCGAGCCGGGCAGCATCCTGACCGGCGCGCAGCGCGATTTCTGCCGCGCCTGGCCGAACCAGCAGGAGATCACCGTCAGCGGCAGTCATTTCATCCAGGAGGACTCGCCGGCGGAGATCGGCCAGGCCATCGCCGCCTTCCTGAGGAGGATTCCGTGATGGCCGGCCCTCGACTCCGCGCCCGTTCACCGTCCGCGTCCCTGACGACGTGCTCGCCGACCTCAAGACCCGGCTCGAGCGCGCCCGCTTCCCCGACGAGGTCCCCGGCAGTAGCTGGCAATACGGCAGCGACCTCGCGTACGTGAAGGACCTGGTCACGTACTGGCGCGACCGCTTCGACTGGCGGGCCCAGGAGCGCCAGCTCAATGCGCTGGCCCCAGTTCACCGTGCCCATCGGCGACGTCGACCTGCACTTCATCCACGCCGAGGGCGCGGGCCCGCGTCCCATGCCGCTCCTGCTATCGCACGGCTGGCCGGGATCGGTCTGGGAATTCCACAAGATCCTCCCGCTGCTCACCGACCCGGGCGGCACGGCGGCGATCCGGCGGACGCGTTCACCGTCGTCGCGCCGTCGCTGCCCGGTTACGGCTTCTCGTTCGCGCCGAATCAGCCGCGCTTCAACATCGCGGGCATCGCCGACATCTTCGCCCGGCTGATGACGGACGTGCTCGGCTACCGTCGCTTCGCCGCGCAGGGCGGCGACTGGGGCGCGTTCATCACCTCGCGGCTCGGCCTGGCCTATCCCGACCGGCTCGCGGGAATCCACATCACGCTCCTCGCCGTCCGCCGCGATCTCGCCGCGCCCGACAACCCGACCGACGAGGAGAAGACGCTACCTCGAGGAGCTCCGCGCGCTGGGAGCGCGAGGAGACGGGCTATCAGTGGATCCAGGGCACCAAGCCGCAGACCCTGGCCTACGGGCTCACCGATTCGCCGGTGGGGCTCGCCGCGTGGATCGCCGAGAAGTTCCGGACGTGGAGCGACTGCGGCGGCGACATCGAGCGGCGCTTCAGCAAGGACGTGCTGCTGACCAACGTGATGCTCTACTGGGTCACCGGCGCGATCAACTCGTCCTTCTGGCCCTACTACGCGCGGCGGCACGAGCCCTGGCCCATTCCCGACGGCCAGCGCCTCACGGTGCCCACCGCCTACGCGTCCTTTCCGGGCGAGATCCTGCACCCGCCGCGCGCGTGGGCCGAGCGCGCCTACAACATCACGCGCTGGACGCCCATGCCCGCGGGCGGCCACTTCGCCGCGCTCGAGGAGCCCGAGGCGCTCGCCGCCGACATCCGCGCGTTCTTCCGGCCCCTCCGATTAGAGATCGAAGGGGGCCTCCGACGGCCCCCTCCGAGCCCCCCAAAAACGAGATTGCACCAGCATAGCCGGCGCTCGAACAGGCCATTCCCGCCGGCCTTCTCCGACGGGCTCCTCGGCCTCGGGACCGAATTCAGGGGCGGGCGCCGAGGGTGGCGCTCGCGCGGTGCTCCTCCCCGTCGCGGAGATAGACGAGCGTCACCGCATCGCCCGGACGCCTGTCCGGCGAGCGCCCGGCGCAGGTCCTCGAAGCGACTCAACCCGTGAGTCGCCCATCCGCACGATCACGTCGCCGCCGCGCAGCCCCGCGCGCTCGGCGCCGCTCCCGCGATGACCGAGCCGAGCCTGACGCCGTCCGACTCCGACCGCCCGTCGACCGAGACCCCGAGGAACGCCCGCCGCTGTCGCCGCCGCGGCCGCTCGCGCTCCGAGAGGCGCCATCGGGCCGCGCGAGCGCGACGTAAGCAGGCCGGGCCTCCCCGCCGAGCCGCTCCGCGATGCGCAGGCCCAGGCGGGCGACCTCGGCCATGCCCGCGGCATTGATCTTGTCGGCGGTGTCGCCGGGCGCGTGATAGTCGTCGTGGCCGCCGGTGTGAAAGAAGAGCACCGGCACGCCCGCCGCATAGAACGAGGCGTGGTCGGAGGGACTCGTACGGCGAATCGCGGAGCACGAGATCGAGCCGGTCTCCGCTCGTGACCCTCTCCACGAGCGCGCGCAGCCCGCCCCCGCTCTCGACGCCGCCGACATTGAGCCGATCGTTCCGCATGCGGCCGACCATGTCGAAGTTCAGCATGGCGGCCGTTCGCTCGATGGGCAGCGGCGGATGCTTCACGTAGTGCGCCGAGCCGAGCAGCCCGATCTCCTCGCCGGAGAAGAAGACCACGACCAGCGTGCGGGCCGTGCCGCCCGCCGCCGCCAGCGCCCGCGCCATCCCGAGCACGACGGCGGTGCCGGACGCATTGTCGTCGGCTCCCGGATGCACCACGCCGCCCGCACGCCCGAGGTGGTCATAGTGCGCCCCCAGCACCACGACCTCCGAGCACGCGCCGGATCCGTGCCCGGGAGAATGCCGATGACATTGGCCGTCCGCCGCTCCTCCCGGTCCAGGCGCACGCGGAGCCGCACCTGGACCCCGGTCGGCAGGGGACGTGCCGATCGGGCCGACGCGAGCCCGGCCAGGCTCTTGCCGGCGGGAGCGAGCAGCGCGTCCGCGGCGGCCCGCGTCACGGACCCGGACACGAGCTTCACCGAGGTCGCCGTGGCCTCGAGCGACGGCAGCGCATCGCCCGCGATCAAGAGCGCGGCCGCGCCGTGTCGCCGCGCCGCGATGAGCTTCTCGAGCCGCGACGGCGCCGGGCCCGCACCGGGCGCCCCGCCGTCGAGCGCAAGCGCGATCTTGCCGCTCACACCGGCGTAGTCACCCGGACCCCCGTCCGGGGCCGCCAGCCCGTACCCGACGAACACCACCTCGCCCGCGGCGTCACCCGCAAGTGAGCCGCCATGGGGCGCCCAGTCGCGGCCGAGTGCCAGGGGCCCGGAGCCGGCCCGATGCGCTCGAGCGCCGACCCGGCCGCCGCCCGCGCGGTGCTGCCCACGGCGAACCACTGAAAGAACGTGCCGGCGTCACCCCGGGTCTGAACCCGCTCCCCGCCAACCGATCGGCGAGGTAGCGGGCCGCGCGGTCCCCACCCATCGTCCCCGAGCCGCGCCCCTCCATCTCGGGCGCGGTGAGCGCGACGACGGAGGCCGCAAGCTCCTCTGCCCCGGTGCCCGCGCTGCCCCGCGACAGGACCCGACGCGACCCCAGGAGCCGAGAGGGCGCCGGCGCCCGCGGCGAGACTGGCGCCCACGTCAGCAGCCCGACGGCCGCCGACAGACCGAGTCCCACGACGAGCACGGACATCGCGGCTGGCCGGACGCGGCGACTCACATCGCCATTGTAAGTGGCGCGTCGAGCCCACGCGCGCGACCGAATTGCCCAGCGCAAAGCGATGGACTACCATCGTCCGCACCATGTCATCCGAGATCCTGTTCGACCCGTTCCTGCCGGGGTTCAACGCCGACCCGTTCCCGCACTACCAGCGCCTGCGTGAGGCCGACCCGGTGCACCAGAGCCCGCTCGGCTTCTGGGTGCTCACGCGCTACGAGGACTGCGTCGCGGTCTTGCGCGACCAGCGCTTCGGCCGGGCCGGGTTCGAGGGCTTTCTCGAGTCGGTGTACGGCAGCCCCGCCGGGTACGAGCGCCTGCCGCGCTCCATGCTCTTCCAGGACCCGCCGGACCACACGCGGCTGCGCGCGCTGGTCAGCCGCGCCTTCACGCCGCGGGTGGTCGAGGGCCTCCGGCCGCGCATCCAGCAGGTCGTCGACGAGATCATCGACCGGGCCCTCGACGCGCGGTCGATGGAGGTGATCGGCGATCTGGCCTATCCCCTGCCCGTCACCGTCATCTCCGAGATGCTCGGCGTCCCGGCTGGCGACCGCGAGTCGATCAAGGGGTGGTCCGCGGACATCGCGCGGAGCCTCGACGCCATCGGCCTTCAGGTGGATCCCGACATCGTCGATCGGGGCCGGGTGGCGCGGCGGGCCATCGGCGACTACTTCCGCCAGCTCCTGCCCGAGCGGCGCCGGCATCCCCGCAATGACCTCCTGAGCCTGCTCATCGCCGCGGAGGAGCAGGGCGACAAGCTGAGCGAGGGCGAGCTGCTCTCCACCTGCATCCTGCTCTACATCGCCGGGCATGAGACCACCGTGAACCTCGATCGGCAATGGGCTCCTCGCCCTCCTCCGGCACGGCGATCAGCTCAGGCGCCTTCGCGAGAGCCGGCGCTGGCCGCGAGCGCGGTGGAGGAATTGCTGCGCTACGACGGCCCCGTGCAGCGGACCGCGCGCTTCACGACGGTCGACGTGGAGATCGGCGGGCGCGCGATCGACAAGGGCGCCATGGTGGTCACGGTGATCGGCGCGGCCAACCGCGATCCCGCCCAGTTCCCCGAGCCGGACCGCCTCGACCTGGGGCGAGTCGACAATCGCCACATCGCCTTCGGGTTCGGCATCCACTTCTGCCTCGGCGCCCCGCTCGCTCGCCTCGAGGGCCAGGTCGCGCTCGGGACCCTCGCCCGCCGCCTCCCCGCGCTGGCCCTGGCCACCGGATACGGTCGAGTGGCGTGAGTCACAGGTCCTGCGCGGCCTCAAGGCCCTCCCGGTCACCTGCTAGCCGCCCTGGGCGCCGATAAGGGCCCATCTGCTTCGTTGGCGCCCTCGTCCGGGCGCTCAACGTAGAGTGACTACGGTCGCGGGGCCATCTGCTTCGTTGGCACCCCGTCGGGCGCTCAACGTCGGAAGCACGCCTCGCGCCCGGCCTTCGGGCACCGCCTAGCTGGACCCTTCTCGCCGCCCAGGGCTCCCTCGCCGGCTTGGGATCGAGCTTTCGTGGGACCACGCTTCGCTGGTCGCCGGGCGGGATAGTTTAGGATTGACTCCCGGTCACTCTTAGCCTAGCCTTACCTTCGGTACTCGGCATGCTCTACGCCGCGCTCGTCAGCGACGACTTGTCCCATTCCCGCGCGCCACGCGGGCACCGCTCACACCACCCGGCGAGCGATCCCACCGCGCGCTGCCTGCTCCGGCAAGCCCAGGGCGCCTTCCAGAAGTGGCCGGAGGGCTTCGCGGGGTTCCGGGCTTCGGTCGCCTGCGAGACTCCTCGTGGCGTGGTCAGCCGGACAGGTCACCGTGGCTACTCCGGACCGTGTGGACGTCACCTGCGACGACCCCGATCTTCGGACCTGCCTCCGCGACATGCTGTGGAGCATCACGGTCGACCGGACCCCCGCTTCTTCGACGAAGGCGACGGGCGGTTCCCGATCAGCTTCGGGGACGGCCATGACGATGCGCTGGGCCGACCGGTGAACGTGCTCGCCCGGTTGGGCCAGTGCCGGTACTGGATCGACGGCTCCGCCCGGATCCGCCAGGTCGAGCGCATCGCGCGCGGCCTGCGCGTGCTCACGACCTTCGAGGCGTTCACCCGCGCGACGCCCGGGCGCATCCTGCCGGCACAGACGACGACCCGTACGTGGGACGTGGCGAGCGGCGCGCTGCTGAGCTCCGAGTCCGTCCACGACAGCCATCGCCGCATCGAGCACGTCTGGCTGCCATCTGTTCGCCGGATCAGCGGACATTCGCGCCGGACGCCGGTCGTGATCTCGCTCGACGGGCACGAGCTGCTCTGAACCCTCGGGGCCCGCCGGCCGCTTGTCGACTCCATTGGCGGGCGCTACACTGGCCCGGCCTCACTCGAGAGCCTCCGCAGACAACGGCCCATCCGGGGGAGAGACACCATGCAAGGCGATCCGCGGATCATCGACCTGTTGAACCAGGTCCTGCGCAAGGAATTGACCGGCATCAACCAGTACTTCATCCACTCTCGGATGTGCAAGAACTGGGGCTATGCCGTGCTGACCAAGGTCGACTACGAGGAATCCCTGGGCGAGATGAAGCACGCCGACAGGATCATCGAGCGCATCCTCTTCCTCGACGGCGTGCCGAACCTCTCCGACTACGACCCCATCCTGATCGGGCAGAGCGTCAAGCACCAGATCGACAATGACCTCTCGCTCGAGATGGCCGCGCTCGCGGTCCTGCGCCCCGGCATCCGGCTCTGCCTCGAGGCGGGCGATCACGCCACGCGCGAGCTCCTCGAGCACATCGTCGAGGACGAGGAGCGGCACGTGGACTGGCTCGAGGCCCAGATCCACAAGATCCGCGAGGTCGGCTACGAGACCTACCTAGCCCAGCAAATCTACTACGCCCTGGGCGGCGATAAGGGCCCATCTGCTTCGTTGGCGCCCTCGTCCGGGCGCTCAACGTAGAGAGACTACGCCTCGCGCCCGGCCTTCGGGCGCCGCCTCGCAGCTGGACCCTTCTCACCGCCCAGGGCTGCCTGCGCGGCTTCGGGATCGAACCCCGAAGCTCGCCGCTCTGCGAGTTGCGGGACGCCTGAGCGCCTACGCCGGCTTAGGGACTGCGGGCCCAGGCGTGCGTCTTTAGAGATTCTAGGACTGCGTCGAGGACTTCTTGGGCGCGGAGACCGTCCTCCAGTGAGGGCGATGTGGGCTCGCCCTTTTTATCGCGGTGAGGAAGCGCTTGACGAGCGGTCCGATCGTGGCCTTGCCCGTTACCTCGAGCTGATCGCCCTCTCCGGTCGACTTCGGGAGGCCCGCCGGAGATGGAGACGGGCGCGAGGCGGCGCTGCCTGCCGTGGCCTGCAGCTCTCCGCGATACCAGCGGGACCCGACCCGATCGAGCTTGTAGGTGAGGCCGCCCTGGCTGCCGTAGCACTCCACGGTCTGCTCGTTCGCGCCGCGGGCCACGCGGCTCACCGTGAACGTGGCCTGGGCGCCCGAGGCGAGCTCCGCGATCACCGTGCAGAAGTCCTCGGCATCCGCGGGCCGGTCGACGCCGGGCGCCGAGCGCGACGGATAGGCGATGCCCTCGTCGGCCATCACCCGGGCGATCTCCCCGAAGTTCCAGCGCAGGAGATCGATCACGTGCACGCCCATGTCGCCCATCGCGCCGTGGCCCGCCTGGGCGCGGTCCATGCGCCAGGTCGCGGGCGCCGTCTCCTCCGCCCACCGCCCGCCGAGCCAGCGCACGCCGATGTGGAATGGCCGGCCCACGTGGCCGGCTTCGACCATGGCGTGGAAGCGCTGCATCGCGGCGGGAAGCGCCAGTTGAAGCACGTCATGCCGATGCGCCCGCGCGCGCGGCCGCCTCCACCATGTCGCGCCCCTCGGCGGCGGTCATGGCGAGCGGCTTCTCGCAGAGCACGTGGGCGCCCCCGGCGAAAGCGGCGAGCGCGATGGCGTGATGCAGGTGCGGCGGGGACGCGATCACGACGATCTCGGGATGCGCCTCGGCCAGCATGTCCTGCCACTTCTCGAAGACCCGCGGCACGCCGTACTTGTCCGCGACGGCGCGCGCGGTCGCCTGGTCGCGCTGGCATACCGCCACGACCTCCGCACCATTGGCCTGGAACGCCGGGATATGCGCCCGGCCGAAGCCGAGCCCGATGATGCCCACCGTGGGGATGCGCTTGGCCATCGTTCGCTCCGTCTCCTTGTCGAGCGTGATCGCGGCCCGCGAAGGGCGCGGGTCATACCGTACCACGCTGCCCTTTCACCGCCGGCTGGGTTAAGCTCGGGGCGGCATCACCACCTGCAGACCGACAGGAGAACACCCATGACCCCGATCAAGACGCGGCTCGCCGACGCCGCCGATGCGCTCGCCGGCGAGCTCGAAGCGCTCTCGCACCGGATTCACGCCCACCCCGAGCTCGGCTTCGAGGAGGTCCAGGCCTCGGGCTGGCTGGCGGATTTTCTCGCCGCGCAGGGCTTCAAGGTCGAGCGGGGCGTGGCGGGCGTCGACACCGCGTTTCGCGCGACGATCGAGACCGGCGCGGGCCCGACCATCGCCATCCTGTGCGAGTACGACGCGCTGCCCGGCATCGGGCATGCGTGCGGGCACAACGTCATCGCGGCGGCGGGCGCCGGAGCGGGCGCAGCCCTCGCCGCGGTGCGGGACGCGCTGCCGGCCGGCCGCATCCAGGTGATCGGCACGCCGGCCGAGGAGGGCGGCGGCGGAAAGGTGAAGCTGATCGAGGGCGGGGTCTTTCAGGACGTGGACTGCGCCATGATGGTCCACGGCTTCGACCGGAACGTCCTCCACCAGAATCTGCTGGGCTACGCGGGGGCCGCCTTCGAGTGGAGGGGCAAGGCGGCGCACGCCTCCGCGGATCCGTGGGCGGGCGTCAATGCGCTGGACGCGTGTATCCAGACGTTCAATGCCATCGCCATGCTGCGGCAGCAGATGCGCCCGGACTGCCGCATCCACGGCATCATCACCGACGGCGGGGCGGCGGCGAACGTCATCCCGGAGCGGGCGGCCGCGTCGTTCGCCGTGCGCGCGCCGCGCATCGCCGACATGTGGGACCTCTACGAGCGCGTGGTGGCCTGCGCCGAGGGCGCGGCGCGCGCCACCGGCACCGAGATCGAGGTGCACACGCAGGACGTGGTCTACGAGCCGATGGACAGCAACGGCGTCCTGCTCGAGCTGTTCGCCGACAATATGCGGGCGCTGGGGCTCACGATCGACGAGCCCGTGGCCGACCGCACCGCCTCCTCCGATATCGGCAACGTGAGCCAGATCATCCCCACCATCCACCCCTGGATCGCCATCGCGCCCCAGGGCATGGCCATCCACACGCGCGAGTTCCTCGACAGCGCGGTGAGCCCCTCGCCCGCGCCGGGCTGCTCGCGGGCGCCAAGGCCATGGCGATGACGACGGTCGACCTCCTCGCAAACCCCGCCCTCGTCGCGCGCGCGAAGGCCGCGCTCGCAAAGAAGTCGCCTTTGGTTTAGCGGCTTGCTGAAGAGGCCTGCAGGCGGCTCAAAAGGTCCAGCTGCGAGGCGGCGCCCGAAGGCAGCCGGCGAGGCGTAGTCGCTGTACGTTGAGCCGGCTGCCGAGGGCGCCGTACCTCCGCAGATGGGCCTTTTTCAGCCGCCTGCGAAGATCGATTCGGGGAGGGAGGCGGAGACGATCCAGTTGGGCGCGTCGACGATCTCGCTGATCGAGAGATCGACGGCCACGCTCGAGAGGATATAGGCCTGCTCGCGGCTGAGCCCGCGCTCCTCCACCAGGTGATCGATCATGTAGCGGATGGCCTGCTGGGATGACGCGAAGAGGTCGGGGCCATGCGCGGTCGTCACGAAGCACGTCCCGTCGCTCCGCCGGGCCGTGGGGCTGGTGCGGAGCCGGGGCTCCGGAATCGGCCGCCCGCGCTGAAGGGCGAAGCGGAGCGTCACGTGCGCCGCCATCTCGACGGCGGTGACGCACACCTCGCCGTCGCCCTGCGCCCCGTGGCCGTCCCCGACGCTGAACAGCGCGCCGTCGACCCAGACGGGCAGATAGAGCGTGGAGCCCACCGTGAGGTGCTTGATGTCCATGTTGCCGCCGTTCTTCCGCGGCGGCATCGTGCTGTGCCCGCCCGCCTCGTCGAGCGCCGTCCCCATCACCCCGGGAAAGCAGCCGAGCGGCACGGCGATGCCGAGCCCCATGCGCGCGTAGACATGGTCGGAGACGTCCCAGATCTGAAGGTGCGGCTTGGGGAAATCCGCCTCGGGAGCAGGCCGCGCCCGGGCGGATCGCCGTCCAGCCGAAATCGGCGGCGGGCTCCATCTCCAGCACCTCGACCACCAGCGTGTCGCCGGGGCGGCGCCGCGCACGCGCACGGGACCCGTGAGCGGATGGCCGCGGAACGGCCCGCGGCCGAGCACGTCGGCATGGGTGGAGTCCTTCGAGTAGTAGCCGTCGGCGGCATCGCGCGTGTCGAAGGCCACCGTGTCACCGGGGTCGATCTCGAGGCGGGGCTCGAGGGCATTGTTCCACTCGTAGTGCACCTGGTCCGCGGCGAGACGGTGCGTGGCGGCCATGGCCGTACCGTCTCCTAGCCGAGGCGCTCGTAGAGGATGTGCCGGCGGTTCTTCGTGTACGGCCGGACCTCGCCGGTCCAGCGCCCCTGGTCGACGGCGCGGCCCCACGCCTCGCTCGTGAGCACCTCGGGGCTCTCGATCTCGTAGAACGCGTTGTAGCGGGGCTCGTTCTCGAACACGATGGTCTTCTTCTCGCCGCCCAGGACCATCGTGAGCGGCCGGACCTTCACGCGCGCGACGGAGAGGACGCCGGGCACGCCGAGGAGGATCGGCACGTGCTCCGTGTCATACACCTCGTTGAAGATGGCCTCACGGCTCGGCTCGACGTCCATCGCGGCGCTGAACACATAGCGGCTCTGGAGGGGCATGGCGGCGGTCTCCTCTCGGTGACGGTAAAGGGTTGACGTCAGGACGCGCGGGGGCGCAGAGAGCCCTACCTGCCCGCAATGGCCGCGTGCGCTTGCGCCGCGGCGTCTCGAAGTCAGAGAACACCGAGATGGTCAGAGCGTCAAGACCTTACGGCAAGAGCCGCCGAACCGTCTCGATGGCGGCCCGGCTCATCCAGTCGATCTCGCCGATAACGGCGTACCGGGCGCGGCCGTCCGGGCCGACCAGGAAGCTCGCCGGCAGCACCCGCACCCGCCAGGCGCGCGACGCGTCCTGACTCGGATCGAGCAGGACGGTGAGGTCGAGGGAGGAGCGCTTGAGGAACTCGCTCGCCCGCGTGTCCGCTTCGCCGTAGTTCACCGCGAGCACCGCGAATCGCTCTCCCGCGAAGCGCTCCTTCAGCCGCTGCATCGACGGCATCTCCTCGCGGCAGGGCTCGCACCACGTCGCCCAGAAGTTCACGAGGACGACCTTGCCCCGGTAGTCGGCGAGCGCGTGCTGGCGTCCGGCGAGGTCACGGAGCGCGAGAGGCGGCGTCTTGACGTCCTTCCAGGGGACGAACCGCGCTTCGTCGGCGTGCCCGGCGGGCACCGCGACCGCGCACACCCACGCGAGACCGACGAGGAGCGACAGCGCGGGGGCGATCAGGCGGCGCATGAGAAGGATACGTCGGGCGGGTGCCGCGACGCGTGTCCAGCCGCGGCGCCGGCGCCCGCCTCGATGGGCCGTCTCAGGAAGTTGATCTCGCGGGTCGTGATCGTGTACTTGAAGGTGTCCGGATCGAGGCTGTCCCGCCGGCCCTGCGCGGTCTCGGCCTGCGGGTACATCAGGAACCCGATCTTGCCCCCTTGGTCGCATTGGGCAGGGCGACGTCGTGGGCGGTATTGAACGCCACCCAGTTGCCCTCCCAGCCGCCGAAGAGCTTGGGCCGCACCGCGGCGATCAGCGGGTGGTCGATCTTCAGGAACTCGCTCGTCTCCTCGCGCGCCGCCTTCGCGACGTCGGCCGGGTCCATCGCGACCCAGCCGTAGTCCTTCAGGAACACCTCGGCGCGGCAGTGCTGCGCCTTCGAGACGTTGGCGCTGCCCGCGCCGAGCGACTTGTAGCCGAAGGCCGACGGCGCGACGCGGATGCCGTAGACGTCGCGCGCGGGCACACCCGCCGCGCGGACGAGGCCGACGAAGAGGCCGTTCAGATCGGCGCACTTGCCGCCGAAGTTCTTCGTCTCGAGCATCGCCTTGATGTCGCCCACCCCGCAGCCGCGCACCTTGGGCTCGCGGTACGTATTGGCGAGGATCCAGTCGTACACCGCCTTGGTCTTGTCGAGATCGGTGCTCTTCCCCTTCGTGATCTCGAGGGCCGTTTCCTTGACGATGCCGTCGGTGGGCATCAGGTCGGTGGGCGCGGTGAACGACTTGAGCGTCGCCGCGTCCTCACTGGCCGTGACCTTCTTCGACCAGTCGAGGGCCCGGTCCTGGGTCTTGAACCGGCTCGTCAGCTCCACCATCGGCGCCGCCTCACCCTCGGCGAACTCCGCGTAGAGCATGGCCGCGCCGTACTTGGGCTCGGTCGCGATGCGCATGACCTTGGCATTGCCCGCCCAGTTGTTCTCGATCGGCTGCTGGTAGTCCGCGACCACCGACGGAGCGGGCAGCCAGACCCGCGCGACGCCGGAGGGCTGCAGCACCTCGACGCGGGTCGTGATCTCGAAGGTGCGCCAGGTACCGGGCCGCGGGGTGAACTCCTTCTGCTGGGCTCGCGCCATCGAGGCCAGGCCTGGAAGCTGCGAGGTGGCCACGACCGCCGGCACGGCCGCGGACACCTTGAGGAACATGCGTCGATTCATTTGATGAAGTCCTCCTGGGAGGTCTGGGTCGAGTGACACGCGATCGCGCCTCGTGGAAACGTCCTCGGGAACGAGCGATCGCGAAGCAAACTGTATCGTCCACCAGTCGAAAGTCAAGGCGAACACAGGCGGAAAAGCAAATCGCCATAGGCAATTACACTACATTCATGTCGGTCCATCGGTCTTCCCGATGATCAGCGCCGTGGCGACGCAACGATCACGATGCTCACCGCGGGCCCCATGATCAACCGGATGGGGGATCGGACTTGCCGAGAACGTAGGGACGTGGTGGAGTGCGGGGGTCCCTAGTCGCAATCGACATCACGCGCAATCGACATCACAGAGGAGGAGAGCATGCCCGAAGGAGTGCGTCTTGGTGCCGACAGCTTGCGGCGGATCACGAGTGCGATCCTGAAGGCGGGCGGCAGCGACGATGCCGAGGCGACGTTGGTCGCCGAGCATCTGATCCAGGCGAATCTCGCGGGGCATGACAGTCATGGCGTGGGCATGATGCCGGCGTACGTGCGCCATCTTCAGGCCGGGCTCGTCGTGCCGAATACGCGGGCCAAGATCCTGAAGGACGACGGCGCCATGCTGATGTTCGACGGGGCGCGCGGATATGGCCGGCCGGTGGCGGGTGAGGCGATGGCCGCCGCCATCGCGCGCTGCCGCCAGACCGGGGTCGTGGCGATGACGCTCGCCAATGCCCACCATATCGGCCGGATCGGCGCGTACGGCGAGCTGGCGATCGGGGCCGGCCTCGTCTCGCTGCACTTCGTGAACGTCACCGACCACCGCGGGCCTCGTCGCGCCCTTCCGGGGGACCGACGCGCGCTTCTCCACGAACCCTGTCTGCATCGCGCTGCCCGGAACCGATCGGCAGCCGCCGGTGCTGCTCGACATGGCCACCAGCTCGGTGGCGATGGGCAAGATCCGCGTCGCCCGCAACGAGGGCAAGCCGGCGCCCGAGGGCGTCCTCATCGACCAGAACGGCAAGCCGACGCGCGATCCCAACGTGATGTACAGCGAGCCGCACGGCGCGCTGCTGCCCTTCGGGGGCCACAAGGGCTATGCGCTGGCGGTGGTGACGGAGCTGCTCGCGGGCGCGCTGTCCGGCGGCGCGACGATTCAGCCCGGCAATGAGCGGCGCGGCGGAACCGTCAACAACATGTTCACGATGCTGATCGACCCGGCGCGGATGGCGGGCCTCGACTGGTTCCGCCGCGAGATCGACGGCTTCGTCGACTACGTCAAGGCCTCACCGCCCGCCGACGGCGCGGCCCCCGTGCTGGTGCCCGGCGACCCGGAGCGCCTCGCCCGCGAGGAGCGCACGCGCACCGGCATCGCCGTGGACGCCACGACCTGGGAGGAAGTCCTCGAGGCCGGCGAGAAGGTCGGCCTGGCGCGATCCGCCGCCCTGGCCCTGATCTAGCAGGACGCCTGAACAACCCGCAGGCGGTGACCCCTGGCAGCAAGAGGTCCAGATGCGAGGCGGCGCCTGAAGGCCGCAGGCGAGGCGTACTCCTGTACGTTGAGCCTGCTGCCGAGGGCGCCAACGAAGCAGATGGGCCCTTTTCAGCGCCTGCTAGACCTTGATCTCGTCGTGGCAGAGGCGGGCCATGCGACCGATGAGCTGAGCGGCCGCGGCAAAGCCCGGCGTGCCGTCGGGCAGCGCGGCCGGCACGTGGTCGGTGTAGGCCGTCAGGATGCACTGCGGGCGGTCGTTCTTCCAGATGATGCCCGCGTCCATGTAGCCGCGTGCGCCCGTCCCCGTCTTGTGGGCGATCTTGGTCCCGACCGGCAACAGCGAGGGCAGGCGCGTCTTGAGCTTCTGCCACGTCAGGATGTCGAGGCCGAGCTGGACCAGCTCCGTGGTGCACCCGAGGCGCGCGGCCACCGCCGCATCGCTCGGCGCCGCGCAGGATCAGCTCGAGCAGCAGTCCCTGGTCGTTCGGCGTGGTCGACGTGACCTGGTCGAGCGTGTGGTCGGGACCGAGGCGCGGCGGGATGCCGAAGCGGTGGATCGTGCCCTTCATGCCGAGCGACTCGCAGTAGCGCTGGATGGCCTCGAGGCCCGACCTGGTCGACGACCATCCCCGTCGAGGTGTTGTCGCTCACGATGATCATCATGACGAGGGCGTCGCGGAAGGTGATCCAGAACCCGGGTGTGAGGTGCTGGAACGTGCCCGAGTCATTGTCCTGGTACTTCGCCTCCACGGTCACCTTCTGGTCGAGGGAGAGCTTGCCCGCGTGGACGGCGGCGAGGGCCGCCATCATGATCGAGATCTTCCGCGTGCTCGCCGACGGCACCGGCACGTCGCCGCGCCGATCGGATGTCGCGCCGGTCGTCAAATCCTTGAGGTACCAGCTCGTCTGAAAGCGGCAGGGCATCGCAGAGGTCGTTGAGGCGCTGGGCGAGATCTCGCATCGCGTGGCTCCTTTGGGAGGGATGGGCGGCGGCCCGAGTCTACCGCTTCCGCCCGCGAGACTTCACGACGACGTTCCGGGCGGCGACAGCTCGATCTCGATCCAGGCGCGGCGCCGGATGCGCCCGGTGAGCCGCGAGAAGAGGTCGAGCAGCCACATCTGCCACCCGTACTTCGCCCGGAGCGCCGCATGCGCCCGCTCGATCACCCGGGCGTCGGTCACGATGCGCCCGATGCCGTCCCGCCAGGCGCCCTGCACTCGCCCGCGCGCATCGCAGGGGGCGACGCGTACCCGAGGCGAATGGCGCAGCCGCTTGACCTTCCCCGCCTCCCCGGCGGTGAACACGTAGAGCTTCTCACCCGCTGCCGCGAACCAGACGGGCGTCTTCACCTCGACGCCGTTCCGGCGGACCGTGGCGAGGCACGTGTAGCGATGGTCGTCCATTCCGGGGACGTCAGCCTTTGGCGGATCGCTCGAGCTCACGCAGGGCGGCCTCCACGGCTCGACCGCTGTCGCCGGTGGTGTCGAGGCGGATCACGCCCGGCTCCGCGGCCGGCGTCTCGTAGCGGGCGCGGTGCTGAGCCAGGAGCTCCTCGCGCCCGTCCGAGACCTCGTGCCGGTCCTCGCTCCGTCGCTCGGAGCCGCTCCACGAGCACCTCGTCCGGCGCGTCGCACCAGAGGACCGTGAACGGGACGCGGTGACGGTCGGCGACCGCGCGCGCCTCGCCCGCTCCGCGGCGTGCGAAAACGCGCCGTCGGCGATGACGGGCCAGCCCGCACGGAGCAGCTCGCCGGCCAGCCGCAGGGCCTCGGCATAGGTGCGCCGGCTCATCTCGGCGGTGTACAGCCCCTCTCCGTACGCGGCGGCGGCGCGCTCGCGGAGCGGCCGGCCGGCGAGCCGCTTCCTCACGGCGTCGGTGCGGATCACGATGGCGCCGAGGCGGGCGGCGGCGAGCCGGGCCGGCGGTGCTCTTGCCGGAGCCCATCACACCCGTGGTGACGAGGAGCCGGGGGCGCCGCTCGGGCGCGGCGAAGCGCGCGGCCAGCGCGAACAGCGCCCGCGCGTCGGCCGCGCGCTCGGGGTGATCGGCGACCTGGAAGCTCAGCACCTTGCCCCGCACCCAGGCGCGGTAGGCGCGGTAGAAGTCGAGCAGCGGCACCGCTTCGTAGTCGCCGGTCTCCTCGAGATAGGCGTTGAGAAAGCGGATGGCGAGGTCCGGGCGCCCGAGCCGTTCGAGGTCCATGGCGAGGAAGGCGATCTCCCCGGCGACGTCACCGAACCGGAAGCGGTGGTTGAACTCGATGCAGTCGAAGATCTGCACGGGCTCGACGCAGCACACGTGCTGGGCCTGCAGGTCGCCGTGGCAGTCGCGGCTCTTCCCGGCGGCCACGCGCGCGGCGAAGCGCGCCGCCTCGCGCTCGACGAACGCGGCGACATACGCGCGCACGCGCGCGCGCGTGGCGTCGGGCACGATCTCCGGCCCGAGCGCGTCCGTCTGGGCGAAGTTCTCCTCCCAGTTCCGGCGCATCGTCTCGAGGCCGCCGAGCTCGTCGATCTCGCCGCCGGTCTCGGCCCCGGCATGAAAGCGCGCCACCGTCACGCCGATCGCGTCGAGCAGCTCGGGCGGCGCCGCGTCGCGCTTGACGAGGCTCTCGAGCATGCGCTCGGCGGGCAGCCGGCGCATCGACCACCGCGACCTCGATGGCGCGGCCCGCGCCGCCGAAGCGCGGCGCCCGGCGAGTGCCCTTGATGTCGATCACGTCGAGGTAGACATCGGGAGCGAGCCGCCGGTTGAGCCGCACCTCCTCGTGACAGAAGTGCCGCCGGCGAGCGAGCGTGGTGAAATCGAGGAAGCCGAGGTTCACCGGCTTCTTGACCTTGTACACGCGCTCGCCGGCGAGGAACACCCAGGAGATATGCGTCTCGACGAGCTCCACGCGGTCCACCGCGTGCGGGTAGACGGCAGGGTCGAGGAGCCCGGAGACAAGGGCATCAGCCACCGCCGAATCGTACACCCAGCCCGAGCAACCGACGGCGGCGGGTCAGATTTAGCGGGTGTTGAAAAGCCGCAGGCGGCTGAGAAAGGTCCAGCTGCGAGGCGGCGCCCGAAGGCAGCCGGCGAGGCGTAGTCGCTCTACGTTGAGCCGGCTGCCGAGGGCGCCAACGCCGCAGATGGGCCTTATCAGCCGCCGGCGAGGTGTAGGTCCAGCATTCGCCGTCGAGGATCTGGGTGCCGTCCTGGTTGACGATGCCGACGCGGAGCTGGCAGACAGGCTTGTCCGGCTTGAGGACAGCACCTCGACCTCGGCGGTGAGCGTGTCGCCGAGATAGGTCGGGGCGAGGTACTTCAGCGACTGGCTCATGAACACGGTCCCCGCTCCCGGCAGGTCCATGGCCACGAGCGCATTCAGCATGCCCGCGGGCGATGCCGCCCTGGGCGACGAGCCGGCCGAAGCGCGTGCGCGCCGCGAAGGCGGCATCGAAGTGGAGCGGATTGCGGTCGCCCGTGATCTGGGCGTAGAGCTCCACGTCGCGCGCGAGGATGGTCTGGGCTCGCTGCGCGCGCTGCCCGACGCGAAGCCGAGCGGCCCGACGCGGCTCTCCCGTGCCCGTATTGCGCTCGAGGGTCATGCCGGTCTCCTCGGTGGCGTCAGAAGTGCTCGAGCGTGCCGGGCTCGCGCGCCATGCGCAGCCGGAGCTCGGCCATGAACACCAGATAGGGATGGGCCCCGCGGCCGACGAGGACGTCGCGGTCGATGGGCACGAGCGCCGCGCGCTCTTCGGCACCGAGGCCCAGCTCGTCCATGGCCGCGGCGGGATCGGCGAGAAACCGGGCGCAGTACGCCGAATCGGACTTGATCATGTGCAGGCACTGGTTGAGCCGGTAGGCCGCGGCGGGCGGAAACGTGTAGTGCGGCTCGTCGCTCACAGCGGCCACTCGACCACGGCATTGCCGTGATGCCAGGACGGCTCGTAGCAGTACACCTGGGCTGGCACCGCGCCCACCGCGCCGAGGAGCGTGATCCACGTGCGCAGCTCGATATTGCCCGCCCGGTCGAGCTCCTCCCCGGTGACCGCGGCCAGCTCGCCGCCGCGCCCCGCCTCGAGCCGCTCGAGCACTCGCCGGTCGTAGTCGAAGTCCGGCGAGGCGTAGCGGTCGGTGCCGGGAAAGTGCGACAGGCCGCCCGAGGCCATCAGCACCGACCCGCTCCGGCCGGGCGCGCAGGATCTCGCCGAGTGCTGTGCCCCAGGCATGGCAGCGACGGGGCAGCGGCTGCGGCGGGAGGTAGACGTTGACGTGCAGGGGCAGGATGGGCACCGCCGGCGCGGGCATGGTGAAGTGCAGCGGCACGTAGAACGCATAGTCGAGCGCCGCGCTCTGCGTGTACAGGAGGTCGAAGCCGCGCGCGATCCCCTGCTCGACGACGGCGCGGGCGAGCGGCTCGTGGATGGGAAACCGATATCGATAGGAGCCAAACGTCCCCGCGCACTCGGCACCGGCGTAGACCGCCAGCGCCGGGACCCCGTCGAGGAAGAACGCCTCCACGTGATCGCCGGCGACGATGGCGATGACGTCGGGGGCCAGGGCCTCGATGCGTTGCTTGACCCGCGCGAAGGCGGCGTGCACGCGCAGGACCAGGTCGCGGTCCTCGGTGGAGGGCCGGATCAGGAGCTGGGGCGTATGCGCGCAGGCGAAGGCGCCGACCAGCATCAGCCGTCGAGCACCGCCATCGCGCCGGTCACTTGCCGCGGAACACGGGCGGGCGCTTCTCCAGCATGGCCTGCCGGCCCTCGGCGGCATCGGCGCTCTGATGGGCCTGGCGCGCCAGCTCGTCGATGTCCCGGTGGTCGACCTGGTCGCGGAGCGAGACCGCGCGGAGGAGGCCGGCCTTGATGCCGGTGAGCGACAGCGGCGCGTGACCGGCAATCGTGCGCGCGAGCGCCATGGTCGTCGACTCGATCTCGGCGGCGGGCACGACCTGGTGGACCATGCCCATCTCGAGGGCCCGGAGGGCGGTCACCGGCTTGCCGATGAAGAGCAGCTCGCGCGTGCCCGCGGAGCCGATGATCTCGACGAGCTTTTGCAGCAGCGGAAACGGCACGAGGAGGCCGATGCGCACGAGCGGCATGCCGAGGCGCGCGGGCTCGGCGGCGATGCGCAGGTCGCAGTGCAGCGCCAGCTCGCAGCCGCCCGCGATCGCGTCGCCGTGCACCATGGCGATCGTGGGATGACGCGAGCGCTCCACGCGCTGCAGGATCTCCGTGACGCCGCTCTCCGGGTCGGCGGCGCCGCGGCGCTCGCCCATCTCGCGCAGGTCCATGCCCGAGCAGAAGGCGCGGCCCGCGCCGCGCACCACCACGACCCGGACGCGCGCATCCGCGTCGAGCTCGTCGAAGGAGGTGCGCAGCCCGCGGAGCAGCGCCGAGCTCATCGCATTGCGCTTCTCCGGGCGGTTGAGGGTGACGGTGGCGACGCCGTCTACGATCTCGGTCAGGATCTCGTCGGGCATTGGATTCACCTGAACGTGGGATTCACCTGATGAAGCAGCACCCGGGGAACGTGGTCACCGGGCCACCTTAAGGAGCCTCCGCGACCTTGTCAACGCGCGCGGCACGCAGCACGCCGCGGTGTAAGATCACCGACGACATGGACGACACCCGGCTCCTGCAACAGCTCGCCGACCGGGCCGGCGTCATCGACACCGTGCTCCGCGCCGCCCGCGCCATGGACGTGCAGGACTGGCCGGCGCTGCGCGCCTGCCTCGCCGCCACGCTCGACGTGGACTACTCCGACCTGCGCGGCGACCCCCGTCCGCCATCGCCGCCGACGCCTACGTCGCGGCGCGGATCACGGGCCTGGCCGGGCTCAAGACCCAGCACATCAGCACCAATCACCTCGTCACCATCGAGGGCGATCGCGCCGAGTGTGCATCGTGCTTCCTCATCCACCGCCTGAGCCCGGCCGCCCCCACGGGCGATGACACGTTCGACACCGCCGGTCACTACGTGCACCGGCTCGCGCGCACCGCGGTGGCTGGCGCATCGACGGCATCGTGCAAACGGTCCTCTGGAGTCGCGGCAACCCCAAATCCACGGCGCCCTCCGCCGTTAACTCGGAGGGGGCGCCGCCCCCTTCCGATGCCTCCCCCGATCATCGGATTGCGCCGGCGGAGCCGGCGCTCGAAGCGGAACGCCAGACGCAGACAGGCAGGCTCTGGGTCGCTTACTGCAAACATTCAGGCGCGCGTCCACCGCTTCATCCGCCGGCTTGCCGGCGCAACCCGTTTCTGGGGGCGAGGAAATCGGCGCAGGCGGCTTTTCAGCCGCCTGCGCGCGTCGTCGGGGGCGCCGAGACCCATCCGGCGACCCACCTGAGCCGGGCGCGGCAGAGCATCGTGAACGCGCCTGGATGCGCCCGAGCCGATCGAGGATCTCGGGCGCCATGGGCGCGGCCCGGCGCGTTGCCTCGCTCACGTGAAGCGATACCAGCTCGTTCGTCGCAGCGAGAAAGCCGTCGGCGGCGTGGTACATCTCGTGGAAATAGTGGATGCGCTTGGCATCCCAGGCCAGGAGCTGCGTGGTGAAGCGCAGCGGGTCGCCCACCCGGACCTCGCGGTGGTAGGTGACGTGGGCCTCCAGACAGAAGGTCGTCACCGCTTGCGCCGCTCGATGTGGCTCGCCGAGCCCGAGGTAGCGAAACCACGCGTCGGTGGCGAAATCGAAGACCACGAGGTAGAAGCCCATGTTCATGTGCCCGTTGTGATCGATCCACTCCGGGCGGACAAGGGCGCGGTACCGGTCGAACGGGGCCGCGATCTCGGAGTCGTTTCCGCTCACGCGAGGTAATCTAGCACGGCGGTGCTCCAGTACATCCGCCCTGACAGAGCCACCGTGGCGGTGGGGGCTTACCCACACCTTAGGCAGTGGCGGCGCAGGTCGGCTCTTCAAAGTACTGTTCAGCGGCATCGCCAGGCTCCGAAATTTGTAGGTCGAGAATCCGGAGTCATGCGTAACTATGTAACTTATTGTCCAACTTTCGCGAGACCTGGCCGGGCACACAACTTGCGTTTGACCGAGGTGCGACGTGGCTCCGAAGACGCGGCAGGACGACCCAGGAGCCGTAACGGCTTCGAGATCGCAATGACACGGAGCACGTGGGCTGCTATCGCCTACAGTCGTGCGTGCGTCCTGACGGAAGAGGCTCTTGAACTTGGGTGTGTTCGCTGTCCACACTACACGGGCCAACATTCACAATGAGCGCGAAGGGTGACCAGTGAAACGGGTGCTCCTCATCGATGACGACCGGCGGTTCCTGCAGGCGCTCGCGCGCGTGCTGCTGGCGCACGGCTACCGCGTCGATGAGGCGGCCGATGGCCTCGAGGGGATCGACAAGGCCATGCAGGAGCCCCCGGACCTCGCGGTCGTCGACCTGATCATGCCCCGGGTCGGTGGCGCCGAGGTCGTATCGTTCTTCCGGCAGAATCCCTATCTCGCCTCCACGCCGATCGTGCCTCCTCTCCGGTGTCCTGGCCGAGAGTGCCCCCGCCGTCGACGCGATCGAGGCGGACTGCGTTCTCACCAAAGGGACCGTTCGAGGAGACGGGCCGCCTGCTGCTCGCCGTCCTCGACCGGCTCGGCCAGGGATCTCGCGGCGGCAAGCAGATCATCACCCAGCCCGGTATTCACGAGCGCCGTCAAGTGCGTCGAGCTCCTGCAGCTCAAGCGGGACCTGGGATCGGTGCTGGAAGGCGCGGCGGCCGGCATCATCGAGCTCGACCCGGCAGGGCGGGTCGCCTACGGCAATGCGCGGGCCGAGGAGCTGCTCGGCATCGGCCGCGCCTCGCTCGTCGGCACCGAGATCCTGTCCGTCTTCCCGAAATCGAGCCTCGCGAACTTCCAGACGCTCCTGTCGCGGTTCGACGCCGATGCCGGACCGACGAGCCGCGGGATGACCTCGGTGATCGAGGACCGGACCGTCCGCACGGTCCTCACGTCCGTGTGGAGCGAGGGCGCGCGGCGCTCGATCGTGGTGACCCTTGTCGAGATCGCCTCCGAGGCGGAGGCCCAGAATCGCCCCGGGCGCCTGCTCCAGTACCTCGCCCACGAAATGCGCTCGTCTCTCCTCATGATGGAGAGCTCGCTCCGCTCGCTCGGCGACACCGCCCCAGTGGCCTTCCTCGCCCAGGAGGCCGCTCGCCTGGTCCGCCTCCTCGACGATGCCAGCAAGTTCCATCGCACCTTGCGAGAGCTGCCGGACATCGAGAAGGAGCCGATCGACATCGCGGGCGTGATCAAGGACAGCCTCTCGGGCATCACCGCGCTCGCCGTCCCCCAGGGCATCGAGGTGAGCTTCCGGGCCCCGAGCGCGTCGCCCAGGGTGTGGGGACATCACGACCAGCTCCTGCAGGTGCTCTACAACCTCTTGCTGAACGCCTTGAAGTTCACGCCGCGCGGCGGACGTGTCCGGATCGAGCTGGCGGTGTCGGATCGCGAAGTCGTGACGACCGTCGCCGACACCGGGGCCGGCATCCCCGCCGAGGAGCTCCGGGAGATCCTCACCCAGGCCCAGCGTGCGGAGCTATTCCTGGCCCGGAAGGGCAAGCGCGTCGGCCTCGGGCTGGCCATCGCGCACCAGATCGTTCACGCGCATCGGGGACAGCTCACCGCAAAGAGCACCGTGGATTCGGGAAGCCGCTTCTCCTTCTCGCTGCCGCTCGCCCCGGAGCACACGGGCGCGCAGGCCATGCCGCGCGGCAGCGCGTCGAGGTAAGTGCGCATGGCTCCCCGAGGCTTCGGCGGCTTTTCCTCGTGATCGACGACGATCCGAACATCGGCGACGCCCTGAGCACGATGATCCGGGAGATGGGGCACGACGTGGAGTATTGCGGCGACGCCGCCGGGGGTTGCAGCGGACACAAGAATTGCAGCCGGCGGTGGTGCTCCTCGACGTCTGCCTGGGCGGAGAGGACGGCCTGGCGCTGCCTCGAGCGCGTTCGGGAAGCGAGTCCGGGTACCGCGGTGATCATGATATCGGCGTTCGGGGAGGCAGGGTCGATCGTCAAAGCCATGAAACGAGGAGCCAGCGACTTTCTGTCCAAGCCGCTGGAGCGTGAAGACGTCCGCGGCGCGGTCGAGAATGTGCTCGAAAAGGCCACACTTCAGTGGGAAGTGGAGCATCTCAGAGAGCAAGTGCTGCGTGGCCAGCTCGAGCGGCGCCGCTCCGAGTACGACGGGGTGTTCGAGAACAGCCCCGCATGAAGGCCATCAAGGAAATGATCGATCAGGTCGCCGACACCGATGCCACCGTCCTCGTCTGGGGCGAGTCCGGCGTCGGCAAGGAGCTCGTCGCCCGCGCCATCCACGACTGCTCCCCCGCCGCGAGCGCACCTTCGTCAAGGTCAACTGCGCCGCCCTCCCCCTCGAGCTCCTCGAGTCCGAGCTCTTCGGCTACGAGCGCGGCGCCTTCACCGGCGCCCACAAGCGCAAGCTCGGCAAGTTCGAGCTCGCCGACGGCGGCACCATCTTCCTCGACGAGATCGGCGAGATGCCCCTGCCGCTGCAGGCCAAGCTCCTGCACGTCCTGCAGGATCGCGAGTTCGCCCGCCTGGGCTCCGGCCGCGACATCAAGGTCGACGTCCGCGTCGTCGCGTCCACCAACAAGGACCTCGAGCGCGCCGTCGCCCAGGGAGGCTTCCGCGAGGACCTCTACTACCGCCTCAACGTCGTCAATATCCTCGTCCCCCGCTCCGCGACCGCCCCGAGGAGATCCCCATCCTCGCCGAGCACTTCTGGCAGAAGTACAGCCGCCAGTACAACCGAGCGCTCGTGCCCCTGTCGCGCGACATGCTCGAGCGCTTCCAGATACACCCCTGGCCGGGCAACGTGCGCGAGCTGGAAAACCTCGTCAAGCGCATCGTCGTCCTCGAGAGCGAGGAGTTCGTGACACAGGAGTTGACGGGCCGGGGCTCCGGGCTGGCCGCGACCAACGGGGTGGCGGGCATTCGAGCCGAGCGAGAGCAGACGGCCGCGACGGCTCTGGCCGAGCCGCCGCGAGAGGAGGACGTCCCCGCGGAGGCGGACGGCGTGGACGCCGGGTGTTGGCCTCAAGGACGTGGCACGCCAGGCGGCCCGCGAAGCGGAGCACGGGGTCATCAAGCAGGTGCTGGAGGAGGTTCGCTGGAATCGGGTGGAGGCGGCACGGCGACTCGAAGATCAGCTACAAGGCTCTGCTCTACAAGATCCAGATGTACGAGCTGGCGATCGCGAAGCCAGCCGGAAAAAAACTGCCCTAAACTAGCATGCGATTCCACATGACCCTGGAAAACTTCTCGCGTGGCGTTTGGGCCGGCCTGGGTTCCGGTGATACTCTGCCCTCTAAGGGCCTAGCGCTTAGAGGCTTTTCAGGTCTGATACCGCCGGCTAGAGTATTCCCCATGTCCCTAGCTCGCCGACATCGCCCTGATCCTGTTTCACCTTTTTCGGCAGGAGGTTTCGAGACACGAATGCATGGCCGGGCAGCGGGCAGGCGCGATGGCATCGCGCTTGCGTTGCTCCGGGTTGGTTAGAGAAGTCAAGGAGGGAAAAGAATGAGCATACGTGGCCACCGGGCGGTATTCGCCCTCGGATCAATGATGACAATCGGGATCGTGATGACGATCGCGACCTTGCTCACGGGGTGTGCGTCCAACGAGGCCAAGGGCCCCGCGGCGTTCCTCATGCCGGCAGCTCCCCAGGAGCAGAAGGAATACGTCCTGCAGGTGGGCGACTCGATCGACGTCACCTACTACTATCATCCCGACAATAACCAGACGAACCTGCTCGTACGGCCGGACGGCAAGATCTACCTGCCGCTCATCGGCGAGGTGCAGGCGGCCGGCCTCACGGCGCCTCAGGTCGCGGAAGAGATCATCAAGCGCTCCTCCGCGAGCCTGCGCGACCCGAAGGTGGCGGTGAATGTCCGGACCTTGAACCCGACGCGGGTCTTCGTCGGGCGGCGAGGTCTTCAAGCCCGGCTTCGTGACTTACACGCCGGGCCTGACCGCCGTTCAGGCAGTCATGCAGGTGGGCGGGTGGAAGGACACCGCCGATCTGCAGGAAGTCGTCCTGCTCCAGAAAATCAACGAAGGCTCGAACGAGTACCGGCCCTCCAAGATCAACCTGGGCAAGGTCGTGGAGCTGGGTGACACCAAGGCCGACATCGTTCTCGGGCCGTCCGACGTGCTCGTGTTCCCGAAGACGGGCATCGCGAAGGCCAATCTCTGGATGCAGCAGTACGTGATCAACATGATCCCGATCCGCATCTCGGCGACGCCCGTTCTGATGAGCGTGGCGCCCCTCAGGAGGCCCTAGGGACTCCGATGTACGCGCAGTTCTATGGGTTGCGTGAGAGCCCGTTTGCCCTCACGCCCGACCCGCGCTACCTGTTCATGAGCGAGCCGCACAAGGAGGCCCTGGCCTCCGCGGTCTACGGCGTACAGGAGCGCAAGGGATTCGTCCTGATCCTCGGAGAGGTCGGCACCGGGAAGACGACACTGATCCGTCACCTCCTCGGTCGATTCGGGCCGAATATCCGATCCGTCTTCGTCTTCAACCCGGCCGTGAGCTTCATGGAGCTCCTTCAGCTCATGCTCCGGGACCTCGAGCTGCCCTGTCCGAGCATGCGGCGGGTCGAGATGATCGACACGCTGAACGACTACCTCCTGAAAGAGGCCGCGGCCGGGCGATACGTCGTCGTCATCATCGACGAGGCCCAGCACCTGTCCCCGCCGTGCTCGAGGAAGTGCGGATGCTCTCGAATCTCGAGACGGCGCGGGGAAGCTCATCCAGATCCTCCTCGTGGGCCAGCCCGAGCTGGGTGACAAGCTCGGCCGGCCCGAGCTGCGCCAGCTCCGCCAACGGATCAGCCTCGTCGCCGAGCTCAAGCCGCTCAGCTACGAGGACACCGTGCAGTACATCACGCATCGGCTCGAGGTGGCCGGCCGCGAGGGCGGAGGTCTCTTCTCACGCCGGGCGCTCAAGGTCATCTTCCGGGCTTCGGGCGGCATCCCGCGCCTCGTCAACGTGATCTGCGACAAGGCGCTCGTCCTCGGATATGGAGCGGGCGCGAAGGTGATCAAGAGCCGGATCATCAAGGAAGTGCTGAAGGACTGGAAGCCCTTCCAGCGGCTTGCCGGCCCCACCCCCGCTCGCGCGGTCGCGCCGTCCTGCGGCGACGCGTACCGGCCAGCCGGCCGCTGCGGCGTATCGCGGCCGCGGTCGCCCTCGGGCTCGCCGGCGCCGCGCTGATCGTGATGCTCGTGGGCTACAAGGACGGCCCGCTGCGGAGCCGCTTCTGGCACGGTCTGCCTGCCCTCCGGCGCGTCCGGGACTGTCGTCGGTCCAGCCGAAGCCCCCGTCCGTGCCAAGGCCGAGCCGGCCACCGTGACCACCGTGCCCCCGGTCAGCCCTGCCGCGCCCGAGCTTCCGCCGCGGCCTGATCTGCGCTCCGTCGAGCCGGGGCCCACGGTGCCGCCAGCGAGTCCGGCGCGATCGGCGGTGGCCGACAGGCCGACCCCGAATCTCGGGGCGGCCCCCGCCCCGGTCGAGCCACGGGCCAAGGCTCGCGAGGTCGTGGTGGCACAGGGTGAGGTATTCTCGGCGGTGCTAACGCGCAACTATGGGCGGGCCGAGCTCACCTTGATCGACTTCGTCAAGAGCGCCAATCCGGACGTCACGAGCATCGACGTGCTGCGGACGGGTCAGCGCCTGAAGCTGCCCGTCTATGAGCCGGGCAGGCTCGTGGAGAAGGCAGACGGAGGGCGCTATCGGCTCCATCTGATGACGACCTGGGACAACCAGGATCAAGCGCTTCAGAAGCTGCGGTCGGCCGTCGCCAAGCTGGGGCGACAGGTCACGGTGGTCCCCATCAGCATGACACAGCGCGAGACAGCGTATCGGGTACTGGTCGGTGATTTCGGCGACCGCCGCGAGGCGGAGACATTTTACCAAGACTTCCGAGTGCCGCTCGGAGTGAGCAGTCAACTGTGGAGATGAATCGTGAGCAAGATCTATAAAGCATTGGCGCGTGCCGAGGCCGAGCGCGGAAGCGGGCCGGTCGAGAAGAGACACCGCCCGGCCGATATCCTGGTCCCGGCGATCGACTCACATCCTGCGGCCGCGCACATGGACATCCCGGAGCGGCGTGAGGAGTACGAGAAGCTCAAAGTCATGCTCACGCTCGAGGCCGCGCGGTCCGAGCTCCGCAGCGTGATGCTGGTGTCGGCCGCTTCCGGGCGAGGGCGTCTCCACGGTGACGCTCGGACTCGCCGCCTCCATGGCCGACGTCGCGCGCCAGGGCGTGCTCGTGATCGACCTGAACTCCGCGAATCCCAGTCTCGCCGACCGGCTGGGGCTTCACGGAGATGTCGGTCTCGGCGAGTTGCTCGCCAAGGACGCGACCCGCGCCGAGGCGATCGAGGAATCCGACGTGCCCCGTCTGTTCCTGCTCGGACGAGGCCGGGCGAGCGCCGATCTCTCCCAGCCCAGCTCGCTCGCTCTGTTCGATGAGCTGGTCCGGGAATGCGCTCGGACTTCGACCACCTCATCTTCGACGGGGGCTCGCTGGCGACGTCGCCCGACTCGCTCCTCGTGGCCAGCAAGGTCGACGGGGTCATCCTCATCGTGCAGGCGGAGCGGACGGATCCGGAAACGGTCCGGGAGGCGTCGAATCAGCTCCGCGCGGCGGGAGCGAACCTGCTCGGTGCCGTCCTCAATCGGCGGCGAGACTACCTGCCCGGCTTCCTCGCGCGGCGACTTTGAGTCGCTAGAGCGACGATAAGGGCCATCTGCTCGTTGGCGCCTCGACCGCACGCTCAACGTACAGCAGTACGCCTCGCGTGCGGCCATCGGGCGCCTCGCAGCTGGACCTTCTCGTCGCTCTAGCCGGTTTCTCCGACAGGCTCTAGAAGCCCTTGATGTAGGGGAGGCGGCGGGCGGTGGCGTCGATGGCGTCGCCGGCCTCGAGCAGCACCGTCATCGCATTCCAGGTGCCGCTGACGAGCTGATGATAGGGGCCGTCGGGGATCTGCACCGGGATCGTGCGGTCGCCAAAACGCACCGCGCGACCCACGACGTCGACCGTGACCGATCCGCCCGGATCGCGCCCGATCGCCCGCTGCAGCCAGAGGATGTCGTCCATGCTGGCCGTCAGACAGGGAATCCCCAGTGTCGTGCAATTGCCGAAGAAGATCTCGCCGAACGAGCCGCCGATGATGGCCCGCACTCCCCAGCTCTTGAGTGACTCGGGAGCATGCTCGCGCGAAGACCCGCAGCCGAAGTTGAGCCCGGCGACCAGGACCGCAGCACCCTGGTACGCCTTCTGATTGAAGGGTGCTCGGGATCCTGCTTGCGCGCGTCTTCGAACGCGTGCTCTCCGAGCCCGTCGAACGTCACGGCCTTGAGGTACCGGGCCGGGATGATCCGGTCGGTGTCGATGTCATTGCCGGGGAGAGGAATTCCCCGACCCACGATCTCGCTCCGGACGGCTTCCACGCTCATCGCATCATCTCCCGCACGTCGGCGACGGCGCCGCTGATCGCCGCGGCCGCGACCATCGCCGGGCTCATCAAGAGGGTGCGCCCGTGGGGGCTGCCCTGCCGGCCGATGAAGTTCCGGTTACTCGAGGAGGCGCAGACCTCGCGCCCCTGCAGCTTGTCGTCGTTCATGCCGAGACACATCGAGCAGCCCGCCTTGCGCCATTCGAAGCCCGCGGCCCGGAAGACCTCGTGGAGGCCCTCGCGCTCCGCCGCCTCGGCTACCGCCTGCGATCCGGGAACCACCAGGGCCCGCACGCCCTTGGCGACCTTGCCCCGGCGCGCCACCTCCGCGGCGACTCTCAGATCCGACAGCCGCGAGTTGGTGCACGAGCCGATGAACGCCACGTCGATCTTGGTGCCGGCGATCGGCCGGCCCGCTTCGAACCCCATGAAGGCCAGCGCCTCACGATAGGTCACGCGCTCGTCCTCGGGCGCCGTCTCCGGGCTCGGGATACGCTCGCCCACGCCCACCGACTGGCCGGGATTGATGCCCCACGTCACGACGGGGCCGATCGCCGACCCGTCGATGGGGGTCACGTCGTCGAAGCGGGCACCGGGCGCGGTGGCGATGTTCTTCCACCACGCCGCCGCGCGGTCGAACGCCTCGCCCTGCGGCGCGTACGGCCGGCCCCGCAGATAGGCGACGGTCGTGTCGTCGGGATTGACGTAGCCGAAGCGCGCCCCGCCCTCGATGCTCATGTTGCAGACGGTCAGCCGCTCTTCCATCGTCATGCGCTCGATGACGGACCCGGCGTACTCGTACGCATAGCCGACGCCGCCCTTCACGCCGAGGCGGCGGATGATCGTCAGGATGACGTCCTTGGCGTACACGCCGGGCGCGAGCGATCCGTCCACGCGCACCTGTCGCAGGCGGGGCTTCGCCATCGCCAGGCACTGGCTGGCCAGGACGTCCCGCACCTGGCTCGTGCCGATCCCGAACGCGATCGCTCCGAGGGCGCCGTGCGTCGAGGTGTGGCTGTCGCCGCAGGCGATCGTCATGCCGGGCTGGGACAGCCCCAGCTCCGGGCCGATGACGTGCACGATGCCCTGCCGCCCGCTGTCGAGATCGAAGAGCGGCACGCCGAAGTCCTTCGCATTCCGGATCATGTGCACGGCCATCTCCTCGGCGAGCGGATCGGCGTACGGCCGCGCCTGGGACAGGGTCGGGATGATGTGATCGAGCGTGGCGAAGGTGCGCTCGGGCATGCGCACCCGAAGTCCGAGCTGCTTCAGCATCGAGAACGCCTGCGGCGTGGTCACCTCGTGGATGAGGTGAAGCCCGATGAAGAGCTGGGTCTGGCCGGACGGCAGCGTCCGGACGGTGTGGGCGTCCCAAACCTTGTCGAGCAGTGTCTCGGCCATGGCGATCCTCCGCCCAGAGTGTCCGCCGGGGTGACCGTTAAGTACAGTGAAATATCCTGACGCGTCGTGTAATCTCCTCTAAATGATCGACGCGAGCCTCTTCCCCGCGCTCCTGAGCCTCCTCACGGTGGCGCGGAGTGGATCCGTGGGAGCGGCCGCGCGCCTGCACCATCGCACGTCCTCCGCGATCAGCCAGCAGATCCGGCGTGTCGAGACGCATTTCGGCGTCAAGTTGCTCGAGCGCGCCGGGCGCGGCGTCCGCCTGACCCCGGCGGGAGAGGCCGCGCTCCCCGCGCTCCTCGACCTCAACGAGGAGGCGGAGTCGGTCTTCGGACGCCTGGCCGAAGTGTCGGGCCGGCCGATGACGACGCTGCGGGTCGCGGTGAGCGATTACCTGGGCAAGGCCCTGCTCGTTCCCGTGGTGCGCGGGCTCCTGGACCGCGGGGCGCCCTCCGCTTCGAGATCGCCACCACCCACTCGCGCGAGGCGATCCGGCTGGTCGGGCGGGGCGAGGTGGAATTCGGGATCGTGACGGCGCCCGAGACCCCGCGCGGCCTCGAGGAGCAGCATCTCTTCGACCAGCCGTTCGTGTGGGTAGGGCCCCGGCGGCGCGGGCTCGGCAGGACACCGCTCGAGCGTCGGCTGCCCCGGGAGCCCCTGCTGCGGCTGGCCGCCGAGAGCCACGGGCGCCGGCTGCTCGACGAGTATCTCGAGCGGGAGCGGGTGCGGGTGCTGTCGACGATCGAGGTCACCAGCGTCTCCCTGATGCTGTCCTACGTCTCGGGCGGCCTCGGAATCGGTCTCGCGCCGGCGCTGGCCCTCGCCGAGGTGCCGCGAGGGCGGGTGGTCATCGAGCCGGCCCACGTTCCGTCCCAGCCGGTCAAGCTGGTGAGCCGGCCCAGCGCCCGCCGCAGTGCCGTCGCGGCCCAGTTTGCGGCCGAGGTCGCCGCCGAGGGCCGGCGGGCGGGCGACCGGCTGGCCCGGCAGCGGGTGCGCTGAGGGGCCTTCGGTCTACCTCTGGCGGGACTGCTCAAGTTCTGTGCCAGATGGCGGCGCACACCGCGTGCCCTACCCGCCAGCCGCACGGAGACTTCCGGCCCGCGATCCCCATGCGGCGCGAACCGCGTCGAAAAACTGCCATTTCTCAGCAACGAATTCGCTTTCTCTGCCCCCTCGAATCGACCGCGTTATTGGACGCAGGGCTCCCGCCCTTAGTTCTCACGAACGACTTGGCGCCCCGCGCTTGGTAGGGGAATTGCACAGCTTCATGCAGCCGGGAGGTATCTCCGAAATGTGTGGGATCAGTGGAATCGTCAGCCAACATGCGATCTCGGGCGCCTTGTTCGAGAGCATTCGCAACCTCGAGTACCGTGGCTATGACTCGTGCGGCGTCGCCATCGTGAACCGCCATGGCCTGGTCGTGCGCAAGGACATCGGCACTGTGGAGGAAGTGAATCGCCGCATCCCCCTCACCGAGATCGAGGGGTCGGTCGGCATCGCGCACACGCGCTGGGCCACGCATGGCGCCGTGACCCAGGCCAATGCCCACCCCCACACGAGCTGCGCGGCGGACTTCGCCGTGGTACACAACGGGATCATCGCCAACTATCGATACCTGCGTGAGGAGCTGATCGAAGAGGGCCACGAGTTTCGCTCCTCCACGGACACCGAGACCATCGTCCACCTGATCGAGAAGTACCACCGATCCATGGGCTCGCTCGAGCGCGCCTTCGTCAAGGCGCTCGGCCGGCTCGAGGGCAGCTACGCGGTGGCGATGGTCTCGCTCCACGAGCCGGATCGCATCTATTGCGCGCGGTTCGAGAGCCCGCTGCTCATCGGGACCCGCGCGGACGCCACGTACCTGGGCTCGGACGTCAATGCCTTCCTCGGCTTCACCCGCTCCGTCATCGCCCTCGAGGACGGGCAGTACGCGATCCTGCTTCCCGGCCAGGTGTGCGTCAAGGACATCGCGACGCGCCGGATACAGGCGAAGACCGTCCTCGACGTCGACTGGAACGTGGAGTCGGCCCAGAAGGGCGGCCATCCGCACTTCATGATCAAGGAGATCCACGAGCAGCCCCAGACGGTCATCCGGGCCGGGGAGGTCGACGCGGTGGCCATCGACGGTCTTGCCGACATGATGGCCCGCTACCGCCGGACCTACCTGGTGGGCGTGGGAACCACGTACTACGTCGCGCAGATGGCCCAGTACTACTTCTCCTCGCTCGCCCGCACCTTCATTCCCGTGATCAGCTCCGACGAGTTCCGCTCGCTCGCCCAGGTCGACGCGGACACCCTCGTCATCGCGATCTCCCAATCGGGCGAGACGTATGACACCCTCGACGCCATCCGGTTCGCCAAGGAGCGCGGCGCACGGACGGCGGCGGTCTGCAACACGATGGGCGCCTCGCTCACCCGCCTCGTGGACCACGCCATCATCCAGGGCTCGGGGCCCGAGATCTGCGTGGTCAGCACCAAGGCCGCCCTCGGCCAGATCGTCGTCCTGCTGCGGGTGGCCGCCGCCCTCGGGCGGCTGTCCGGGGCCACGGACCAGGCCGAGACGGTCACGCGGGACCTTCGCGCGCTGCCCGACGCCATCCAGCAATTGCTCGACGAGCGCACCGGGGACATCGCCGCCCTCGCGAAGCGGCACTGCCATATCGGCAACTGGCTCTTCCTGGGGCGCGGAATCTACTACCCGGTGGCCCTCGAGTCGGCCCTAAAGATGAAGGAAGTCACGTATCTGCATGCCGAGGGGATGCCCGCGGGCTTTCTCAAGCACGGCACGCTCTCCCTCATCGACGAGGGCTTCTTCACGGTCATCCTCGCCCCCTCCAAGGAGGAAGGCGCGCTGTACACGGCGACCATGGGCAATGCCGAGGAAGTCAAGGCACGGGGAGGGTATCTGATCGGGAGCCTCGCCGACGAGAACGGTGAGCTCTTCGACGAGCAGATCCGGCTGCCCAAGGCGCCGCCGCTGCTCGCCCCTCTCCTCCACCTGGTGGCGCTTCAGCTCTTCGCGTATTTCACGGCGGTCGCTCTCCGAGCGAAACGTGGATCGGCCCCGTTCCCTGGCCAAATCGGTGACGGTTGGATAAGGCACGGCACATCGCGGAGGAGCTATGTACCTGATCACCGGCGGTGCGGGGTTCATCGGGTCCCACCTCGTCCAGGAACTGATCCGGTACCAGCAGGACGTCAGGGTGTTCGACAACTTCTCGAGCGGGACGAGGCAGAACCTCGACGGCACGCTCGATCGCGTCGAGTTGATCGAGGGGGACCTCCGCGACCGCGCCCAGGTCCGGCAGGCCATGAAGGGCGTGCGCTACGTGCTGCATCAGGCCGCGCTCCGCTCCGTGCCCCACTCGGTCGAGGATCCGGCCTCCACGAACGAGGTCAATGTCCAGGGCACGCTCAACGTGCTCATGGCCGCCAAGGACGCCGGCGTGCAGCGTGTCGTCCACGCCTCGTCTTCCTCGGTCTACGGGGAGAGCCACCTGAAGATTCAGGAAGAGGACCAGCGTCCCTTCCCCATCTCGCCCTATGCCGTGTCCAAGCTCGCGGGCGAGCTGTACTGCCGGCTGTTCTCCAGGCTCTACGGCCTCGAGACGGTCAGCTTGCGTTATTTCAACGTCTTTGGTCCTCGCCAGGACCCGGAGTCCGACTACGCGGAGGTCATCCCGCGCTTCATCCTCCAGGCTCTGCGGGGCGAGCCCGTCGAGGTCCACGGCGACGGGCTGCAATCGCGCGATTTCACCTTCGTCACCGACGTGGTACAGGCCAATCTCCTCGCCGCCAAGGCTCCCAACGTGTCGGGCGAGGTCTTCAACGTGGGCAGCGGGGACACGCACGCCGTCACGGACATCGTCGTCTTCCTCTCCAAGTTCCTCGGGATCGATATCAAGTGTCGCAAGACGCCCCCGCAAGGGAGACGTCCGGCGCACGCAGGCGGATATCGGCAAGGCCAAGCGGCTGCTGGGCTATGAGGTAGAGGTGGAATTCCCCGTCGGTCTGGCGATCACCGTCAAGCACTTCATGGCTCAGCTCCCGCGGGAGCGGGAAACTCCTCTCGGAAGGAACCCGATGAACATTTGCGTCGTAGGTGTCGGCTACGTCGGCCTCGTCACGGCCGCGTGCTTTTCCGAATTCGGTATCGATGTGACCTGCGTCGACTGCGACGCCGCCAAGATCAATCACCTGCAGAGAGGCGAGGTCCCGATCTACGAGCCCGGGCTGGAGGAACTGGTCCGAAAGAACCTCCGCGAGGGCCGGCTGCGCTTCACCACCGACCTGAGAGAGGGCGTGGAGCAGGCGCTCGTGATCTTTCTCGCGGTGGGCACGCCGCCCCAGGGCGACGGCTCCGCCGATCTGCGCTTCGTCGACGCCGTGGCCCGCGAGGTGGCGGAAACCATGGACGGCTACAAGGTCATCGTGACCAAGAGCACGGTGCCGGTCGGCACCGGCGAACGGGTCGCCGAGATCATCCGCGCCAATCAGAAGACCGCCGTCGCCTTCGACGTGGTGTCGAATCCGGAGTTCCTGCGGGAGGGATCCGCCATCGAGGACTTCATGCGGCCGAACCGCGTCGTCATCGGCGCCTCGTCCGAGCACGCGATCGCCATCATGAGGGACCTCTACCGGCCGCTCTTCCTGATCGAGACGCCGTTCCTGATCACGGACGTCGAGACGGCGGAGCTGGTCAAGTACGCCTCGAACGCCTTCCTCGCCACCAAGATCTCGTTCATCAACGAGATCGCCCAGCTCTGCGAGCGGGTCGGCGTGGACGTCAACGTCGTGGCCAAGGGCATGGGGCTCGACTCGCGGATCGGGTCCAAGTTCCTCCATGCCGGCGCGGGGTTCGGTGGCTCGTGCTTTCCAAAGGACTCCTGGCCCTGATCCAGATGGGGGCGGCCAACGGCATCCGTCTCGAGCTCCTCGAGTCCGTGATCCGCGTCAATCACGGCCAGCGCGCGCGCATCCTGGAGAAGGTCACGCGCCTGGTGGGCGGCCTGCGCGGCAAGACCATTGGCGTGCTGGGCCTGGCGTTCAAGCCGAACACGGACGACCTGCGGGAGGCCCCCGCCATCGAGCTCGTCGAGTCCCTGCTGGCCGCCGGAGCGGCCGTGAGGGCCTTCGACCCGGCGGCCACCGACCAGGCCGCCACCCTTTACCCGAGTGTCGAAATGTGCAAGGATGCCTACGCTGTTGCCGACGGCGCCGATGCCCTGGTGCTCATGACCGAATGGAACCAGTTCCGAAATCTCGATCTCGGGCGAATTCGCAATGCGCTCCGGCAGCCCGTCTTCGTGGACGGCCGAAACGTGTACGATCCCGCGCGAATGTTGTCACTCGGCTTCATCTACGAAGGGATGGGCAGGCTGCCGAAAAAGTCGGCCCCCTGACGCCGTCAAGCTACGGATTTCGAGGCCAACCAGCGATTTTTGTTGCTCTCTTGAGCACAGCCCCGGGGATGCATCCCCGGGGCTCAGGGCCTAATCCGCCCTCCGGAGCCAAAAGAATTTCTCTAAACGAGAAATGGAGTTCCCACGGACCTTGAAAAGGGTTTCCCTTGGAAAAACTGATTCCGTTGACTGGTCCTTCCGGGGCTCGAGCCGGCCATTCGTCCGCGATCGTGGCATCCGGCACTGGGGATCATATATGGGTGAACATATTGACGTTTTTTCACATTCGCCCCACTGGATCTCGGAACGTCGTGGACTGTGGTCGCCGTCGACTGACGGTTTCAGGCATTCGAGCAATACCGGGTCACGCCTACCATGCCGAGCGGGGTCCGTGGCACAGCGATTGCCTTTCTTCAGACCTGCACATCATGAAGACATGCTCCGGTACAAGGTAGATCAGGATGCGCAACCCGGCGATTCTGGTCATTGACGATGATCGGGAGGTGGGACAGGCGCTGACCGCCATGCTCGGCGAGCTTGGGCACGAGGTCGAGTACTACCCGGAGGGCGCCGAAGGGCTCGAACGGGCCCAGGAGCTTCAGCCGACGGTGGTCCTCCTCGACGTCTGCCTGCCGGGTGAGGACGGTCTCGTCGTCCTGGAGCGCATCCGGGAGGCCAGCCCGGGGACGGCCGTGATCATGATCTCGGCCTACGGGGCAGCGGCGGCAGTGGTCAAGGCGATGAAGCAGGGCGCGAGCGACTTCTTGTCCAAGCCGCTCCATCAGGACGACGTGCGGAGCGCGGTCGAAAACGTCCTGGAGAAGGCCACGCTGCAGTGGGAGGTCGAGCGGCTCCGAGAGCAGGTGCTCCGAGGCCAGCTCGAGCGGCGCCGCTCCGAGTACGACGGGGTGTTCGAGAACAGCCCCCGCATGAAGGCCATCAAGGAAATGATCGATCAGGTCGCCGACACCGATGCCACCGTCCTCGTCTGGGGCGAGTCCGGCGTCGGCAAGGAGCTCGTCGCCCGCGCCATCCACGACTGCTCCCCGCCGCGAGCGCACCTTCGTCAAGGTCAACTGCGCCGCCCTCCCCTCGAGCTCCTCGAGTCCGAGCTCTTCGGCTACGAGCGCGGCGCCTTCACCGGCGCCCACAAGCGCAAGCCCGGCAAGTTCGAGCTCGCCGACGGCGGCACCATCTTCCTCGACGAGATCGGCGAGATGCCCCTGCCGCTGCAGGCCAAGCTCCTGCACGTCCTGCAGGATCGCGAGTTCGCCCGCCTGGGCTCCGGCCGCGACATCAAGGTCGACGTCCGCGTCGTCGCGTCCACCAACAAGGACCTCGAGCGCGCCGTCGCCCAGGGAGGCTTCCGCGAGGACCTCTACTACCGCCTCAACGTCGTCAATATCCTCGTCCCGCCGCTCCGCGACCGCCCCGAGGAGATCCCCATCCTCGCCGAGCACTTCTGCCAGAAGTACACGCGTCAGTACAACCGGCAGCGCGTGCTCCTCTCGCGTGACATTCTCGAGCGCTTCCTGGCCCATTCGTGGCCCGGCAACGTGCGCGAGCTGGAAAACCTCGTCAAGCGCATCGTCGTCCTCGAGAGCGAGGAGTTCGTCGCGCACGAGCTGTCAGGGCGCGAGACGAGCAACAACGGGCATGCGTCGGCGACGGCCATCGCCCGAAACGGAGCCGCCGCCGAAAAGGCGGTGACCGCTGCCCTGAGCCGAAGCCGGAGGCGGCCGCTGCCCCACTGAAGCGTCCCGTCGAGGCCTGGAACGGCCTCGGGCTGAAGGATGTCGCGCGCCGAGCCGCCCGCGAGGCGGAGCACGGCGTGATCAAGCAGGTGCTGGAGGAAGTCCGCTGGAACAGAATGGAAGCCGCACGTCGGCTCAAGATCAGCTACAAGGCGCTACTCTACAAAATTCAGGAGTGTGGGCTCTAGCTATGACACCATCCGATCAGATCACCACTCAGATCACCACGGCGAGCGCCATCTCGATGGAGCTCGAAGACAAGATCCGCACGCACAGAGCCGAGATCGGCATCATCGGCCTCGGCTACGTCGGCCTACCGGAGGCCATGGAGTTCGCCAAGGCGGGCTACCAGGTTACCGGGTTCGATATCGACCCCGAGCGTGTGTCCAAGGTCAACCACGGCACCTCCTACATCGAGGACGTCGACAGCCGTGAGATGAGCGACCTCGTGCGGCAGCAGAAGCTGCGGGCGACGGCCGACTTTCGCATCCTCGCCGACATGGACGTCATCCACATCTGCGTGCCGACGCCGCTCCGGAAGACGCGCGACCCCGACATCAGCTATATCGTGAGCGCGGTGGAGGAGATCAAGAACCACCTCCGACCCGGCCAGCTCATCATCCTCGAGTCCACGACGTACCCGGGAACCACCGAGGAGGTCGTGGCTCCGACTCTGGAGTCCACGGGCCTGGTCGTGGGCACCGACGTGCACCTGTGCTTCTCACCCGAGCGCGTCAATCCGGGTGACAAGCAGTTCCCCATCTACTCGATCCCGAAGGTCGTGGGCGGCATGACCCCGCGCTGCGCGGAGCTGGCGATGGCGCTGTATGGGCAGATCGTCAGCAAGGTCGTCTCGGTGTCCACCACGAAGTCGGCGGAGGCGGTCAAGCTCCTCGAGAACACCTTCCGGGCGGTGAACATCGGCCTCGTGAACGAGCTCGCGCTGATGTGCTCGAAGCTCGACATCGACGTCTGGGAGATCATCCAGGCCGCCAGCACCAAGCCGTTCGGCTTCATGCCCTTCTATCCGGGCCCGGGTCTCGGCGGCCACTGCATTCCCGTCGACCCCCTCTACCTCTCGTGGACGGCCCGGCTGAACGGGTTCGAGGCGCGCTTCATCGAGCTCGCCGCCCAGATCAACAGCGGGATGCCTCTCTACGTGGTCACGCGGATCGCCGAAGCCCTGAACGATCGGGCGAAGAGCCTGCGGGGATCGCGCGTGCTCGTCCTCGGGGTCGCGTACAAGCGGGACGTCGGGGACATCCGCGAGTCGCCGGCCCTCGAGATCATCAGCATCCTCGAGAGCAAGAAGGCCCACGTGACGTACCATGATCCCCACGTGCCGTGGTTCACGCACGAAGGCAAGCGGTTCGACTCCGTGAAGTTGGACGCCGCCACGCTCGCCGAGCAGGATTGCGTCGTGATCGCGACGGACCATTCCAGCCTGGACTACAAGTGGATTGCAGAGCATGCGTCAAGCATGGTCGACACGCGGAACGCCATGAAGGACGCAAATGGCTACCGTCACAAAGTCACGAAGCTCTAAAGCAGGCCCACCACAAGCCGGGAGGCGACGATGACAGCGGCCAAGTCAGCAGACGTGAGATGGTTGTTGAAGGATGCCCTTGGAGTAGTGTTCAAGCGGAAGAGGCTCATCCTCGGCCTCTTCCTGATCGTCGCCCTCGGTATCTCGCTGGCCGTCCTCAGTATCCCCACCAGCTATGAAGTCTCGGGCAAGCTGGTGGTGACCCGCTCGCGTGGTGACCTCCTCGTCACCCCGGCGGACCAGCGCAGCTTTCAACTTCGCCCTGACGGCACCGACCCAGCAGGACATGGCCGTGCACGCGGAGCTGCTGAAGAACCGCTCGCTCATGGAGGCGGTCGTCAAGAAGCTCGGCCTCGACAAGAAGCGGGAAGATTCGCAAGCCAAGGCCGCGGAGAACCCGATCACCGCCGGCCTCAACCAGATCTCGGTGTGGATCCCGTGGACGAGCAGCAGCCCCACGGGCGCCCAGAAGCCCGCGCCCGAGCAGAACCGGATGAACTCCGCCGTCGACACGATCGCGACCGGCCTCACGATCCAGGTCGTGCCGAACTCGAACCTGATCGTGGTCCGGTATCGCAGCAGTGACACGGCCAAGGGCGCCGAGATCGTCAATACGCTGCTCGATCTGTATCGCGACAAGTACCTCGAGCTGCGGCGCAACCCGGGGGTCGTCGAGTTCTTCGTGGACCAGCGCGATCAGCTCGAGCAGTCCCTCAAGACGTCCGAGGCCGCCCTCACGTCGTTCCAGAAGAAGACCGGTCTCCTCTCGGTCGCGGTCCAGGTCGACGCCTATGCCCGGCGCCTCGCCGAGGCCGAGAACAACCTCACCGACGCCCAGTTCGATACGCTGGAGGCCGAATCGCGCCTCGCCGTTCTCACGAAGCTTCTGGACTCCCAGCCGGAGCGCATCCAGATGCAGGCGACGGTCAAGTACAACCCCATGATCCAGACGCTGCAGGAGCGGCTCCTGACCCTCGAGATGGACAAGCAGCGGCTGCTCACGCTGTACACGGATAACGATCGCCGGGTTCAGGACAAGATGCAGGAGATCGAGGCCCAGAAGAAGCGGCTCGCGGAGGCCCAGAGCCAGCAGTGGATGCCGGACAACGAAGTCACGCAGCTGAACGATCGCCGCCGTGACCTGGAGGAAAAGATCCTCGCCGCCCGCCTGTCCGTGCAGAAGAACAAGTTCCGGTACGAGGGCGCCAAGGCGATCACCGCCGAGATGCGGGAGCGGGTTCGGGATCTGGGCCTGGCGGACGTCGAGAAGCAGGCTCTCCTTCGCGAGATGCAGGCGTCCTCCGAGGCCTACCTGATGTACCGCAAGAAGGCGGAAGAAGCCCGCATCACCGCGGCCATGGACGACAACAAGATCACCAACGTCGCCATCGGTGAGCTCGCCTCTCGCCAGGGAGCGCCCGTTGGCGCACCGAAGAACCTGTCGCTGCTCTTTGCCGTGATGGTCGGGCTCGTGTCCGGTGTCGGCGGGGCGTTCCTGCGTGAGTTCTTCGACGGCTCCATCAAGACCGAGCACGAGATCCGGTCGTCCGTCGACCTCCCCGTGCTGGGCTCGATCCCGGAAGAGAAGGCCGGCAAGAAGAACGGCAACGGCAACAGCAGCAACGGCAAGAACGGCAAGAACGGCAAGCACGGAGTCGAAGGCTAGCACCCACTACGGGCGGGCCGTCACCAGGCCCGCCCCGGACAGGAAGCGACCACAGCCATGAGCAGGGTATTCCAGGCGCTGGAGCGGACAGAGGGATTGCGCGGGCGGAAGACGTCGGCCATCCTCGATGCCCCACAGCAAGACAACCGATCCGGCCAGCCGAGCCCGTCCGACACCGGCGAGTTCGAGCGGCTCGCGAGCGCGATTCTCCAAGCCAGGGCCGCGGCACCATTCACGACCATGATGATCGCGTCGCCGCATCATGGTGAAGGGACGTCCACGGTGGCGGTGGGCCTCGCGAGGATCCTGGCCGGCCGACTCCGGGTGCTGCTCGTCGACGCCAATTTCCGAAGCCCCGGCCTCACGGATCTGCTGCTCGAGGCCGAGCCGCGCGCCGGCCTCGTCGAGGCGCTGGCGGGCTCAGCCGACGTCGAGACCATCATCACGGAGACCAATGTTCCCGGTCTCCGTCTCGTGGCGGCGGGCGCGGTTGACAGCGAATCCCCGCGACTCCTCCAGACGTCGCGGCTGGCGCCCCTGATGTCGCAATTGGCGGAGACCGCCGACGTGGTGATCCTGGACGCGCCGCCGGTGATGCCCTACGCCGATGCCCTCACCCTGGCGTCGAGGGTGGAGCGCGTCGTCCTCGTCACCCAGGCGGAACACACACAGCGCGGCCACCTGGAGCGGGCGAAGGAGGAGCTCGACAAGAGCGGCACTGCCATTCTCGGTGTCGTGCTCAACCGAACTGCATCGCACGCCCCGTCCTGGCTCCAGCGCCGGCTCAACCTCTGATACTCCAACCCGACGAACGCAGCCAGTCCCGAAGGAATCGCAATGGCCAACTATGCGCGCTCACGACTTTCCGACGCCGTGACCCGGGGTCTCTACTACTCCGGTGCCTTCGCCGCGTCTCGGCAGCTCCTCCGTAAGACGAGCGCGGTGATCCTCCGGTATCATTCCGTCTGCGAGCACGCGCGCTCGCCCCTGTCGTACATCGATCCGGGGCTGTCGGTTCCCCTCGAAGCATTCGACCGCCAGATGAAGTTTCTGCGTGAGCGCTACGCGCCCGTCTCTCTCGAGGACGTCGTGGAGGCGGTGGGCGGCGGGCGCCCGCTCCCGAACCTCGCCGTCGCGGTGACCTTCGACGACGGCTACCGGGACAATCACCAGTACGCCTTCCCGGTCCTCCGGAAATACGGCATCGCGGGCACCTTCTACATCACGGCGGGATGCGTGAACATGGGCGAGCCGCTCTGGACGTCGCGGCTGCGGTACTACTTCACGGCCACGCGACAGCCCTCGCTCGCGCTGTCACAGCCAGCAGCCCAAGCAACTGGATCTCACCTCACCCGCCGCACGCAACGCGTCCTTTGCGTACACGATCGCCACGATCAAGAGCGCGGGAAAGATGCGCGGGGGCGAGATCTTCCGCGACGTCGAGGCCAAGCTGGCGGTGACGGACCTGGCGCCGCTCAACAACTGCATGATGACGTGGGGCGAGATCGAGGAGATGGGCGCGGGCGGGCAGATCATCGGCGCCCACACCCTCACCCATCCCAATCTTCCCGGACTGCCCCATGATGAGGCCGAGGCCGAGATCGCGGGCTCGAAGTCCCTCATCGAGGAAAAGATCAAGGCGCCGGTGCTGCACTTCGCGTATCCGAATGGCCGCGGTGTCAGCCACTTCAACGAGCCGGTACGGGAGATGGTGAAGAAGGCGGGCTTCCTCTCGTCGGTGACGTCCATCGACGGCCCCGTGTACCGGGACGACGACCCCTTCACCCTGCAGCGCCTCGGGGTATACAGAAAGCACGCGAACTTGAGCCGCTTCGCGCTCGACATCGAGCGGACCCGTCTCGCGGGGCCGAAGGCGTAGGCGGACAAGACGCCAGCATGGCCACGCCAGTCGTCGCGCGATTCCGCGACCCCGGAGCCGAGGCGGGCAACCGCCGATGGGTCATTCTGCTCGGCATCATGGCGATGGCCGCCGTCGCCATCCTCATGTTCGTCGGCGCCAGCCTGGGCACGCTGTACGCGGTGGTCCTCGTCTTGGGCCTGTTCGCCGTGGTGGCCATGGTCGTGGCGCCGATCGCCGGCATCGTCGTCTTCATCGGCACGCTGCTCCTCGGCCTTCCCGCCTTTCTCGCCGGCGACGGCCGGCTGACGGCGAACAATCTGCTCGGCCTCCTCCTGGTCGCCGTCCTGATGATCCAGGTGTGCTTGAGCCGCGACCTCTGGTTCATCAAGACACCCGAGGTCATCCTCTTCGCCCTGATCGGCTTCGTCCTCGTCGGGTCACTCATGCACGCCCGGCACGTGTACATCCCGCTGGTGCCACCGCCGAAGGACTTCACCGAGAACACGCTGTTCATCTTCGGCAGCCGCCTGGTCTTCCTCTGCATGTTCGTCAATTTCGTCCGGAGCAAGAAGCACGTGCTGCTCGTCCTGCTCGCCGTCCTCGTGTTCACCATGGCGGTCATCCCGTCGGCCTTCAGCAACCTGGCCAACTACAAGGGCGAAGAGGACGTCGCCACCGGCAAGACGATCGACACGGACACCGGGAAGGCGACGGAGTTCCGGGTGCAGTCGGACACGACCTCCTGGGGCAAGAACGAGAACCGGCTGGCCTTCATGTGCAACGTCAGCATCCTGCTGATCTGGATGTTCATCCAGATCGTGCGCAGCCGGGCGGTTCGGGTCATCGGCTTCGGGGCGATGCTCATCATGGCGGGCCTCACACTCGCGACCGCGTCGCGCAGCGGCTTCCTGAGTCTCGGCCTCGTCTTCCTGTTCCTTCTCTTCCAGAAGGGTGTGTCGTGGCCGTTCAGGTTCTCGGTCATGGGCGCGATGGTGGTCGTGCGGGCTCGTCGTCATGCCTCGTGCTGCCGCGCGCCTCGTACGAGCGGCTCATGAACTACTCGCTCGATCAATCGACGCGCCCGGAAGCGTGGCGGTCGACCCAGAGCCGCATCGAGACGAACCAGCACGCCCTCGAGGTCTTCTTCAGTGCCCCCGTGCTCGGCGTGGGGCCGGGCAACTTCCGCTGGCTGCACCGCGAGCGGTACCCCTATTCGCTCGCCGCCGGCCGGCCCAACCACAATTCCTATCTGTGGGCGGCCACCGAAGGCGGGACCGTGGCCCTCGCGCTCTACCTGGTGCTCTTCGTGATCATCTGGCGTCAGCTCGCCGCCGCCCAGAAGCTCTACGCGCCCGGAGATGCGCTGTGGCACGTCACACGCTTCCTCCGAGGATTCTTCGCCATCTGGATCTTCTTCTCGCTGTTCGCGGACTTCTGGCTCGAGATCCACCTGTACCTGATTGCGGGACTCACCATGCTGCTTCTGCGCCGGCGGTTCGAGGAGTACCCGGCCTTGGAGACCGAGCCCGAGTCCGAGCCTATTCCCCGACTCCGCGCCCGCTCACCCCGGCGCCAGCGCCCACCGGGTAGGGAGCTGCCATGCCCGCTCGAGTGATGTACGTGGTCGACCACCTCAAGTTCGGTGGAGCGCAGACGCATCTCGTCCAGCTCCTGTCCCGACTCGATCGCCGGCGCTTCGCCCCGATGGTCTGCGCTCTCAAGGCGCACGGCGAGCTGCGGCCCGCGATCGAACAGATGGGCGTTCCCGTGCTCGACGGTGGACTCGGCCGCACGCTGATGGGGACGGGTGGAATGCGCGTCGTCGCTCGGCTCGTCCGGCTCCTCCGGGCCTATCACGTGGACGTCGTCCACGCGTATCTGTTTCATCCCAATGTGCTCGCCCCGATCGCCGCCCGGCTCGCCGGAGTCCGCGCCACGGTGGTGAGCAAGAGAAGCCTCGATCGCTATCCAAGCCTGCTCCCCCGCTGCGCCGTCAAGCTCGGCAATGCCCTCGCGGATCGCGTCATGGTCAATGCGGAAGCGATCGGGCGCTTCGTGGCCGCCGAGGAAGGGTGCCCCAGGGCCAAGATGGTGCTGATCCCGAACGGCGTGCGTGAAGACGCCCTGCGGCCGGCGGGTGACTGGCGCGCCAAGCGCCGGGAGCTGGGCCTGCCGCCGGATGCCCCCGTGATCGGCGCCGTCTCGCGGCTCGCGTGGAAGAAGGGCATCCGCCACCTCATCGAGGCCACCCCTCACATCCTCGAGTCGGCGCCCGACGCCCACGTCGTGATCGCGGGCGACGGCCCGCTGCGAGCAGAGCTCGAAGCGAACGCGGACGCGCTCGGCGTTCGCGACCGCGTGCTGTTCCTGGGATCGCGGGCGGACACCATCGAGCTGATGGCCGCCTTCGACGTGTTCGTTCTGCCCTCGGTCGTCGAGGGGATGTCCAATGCGCTCCTGGAAGCGATGGCGGTGGGACGGCCCGTGGTCGTCACCGACGTGGGGGAACCCCGAGGTGGCGGTCGACGGCGAGACCGGCCTCGTCGTGCCCCCCGCTGACCCTCACCAGCTCGCGGCCTCCATTCTGAAGCTGCTCGAAGCGCCCGAGCTCGCCGCCGAGATGGGCGCGGCGGGCCGGCGCCGCGTCCTCGAGCACTATCAGATCGACGTCATGACACGGCGGATCGAAGAGCTGTACGAAGAGCTCCTCGCCGCGAAAGGCGGCCTGACCATGTTGACGTTCGCCGCCGTCGTCTTCTGGACCTGCCTGGGCTTGATCGCGTACGTGTACGCGGGCTATCCCATCCTGCTGTTCCTGCTGGGATCGCTGCGCCGGGCGCAGCCTCGCCTCAAGCCCGCCCGCCTCCCGCGCGTCTCGCTGATCATCTCCGCGTACAACGAAGAAGACGTGATCCGCGAGAAGATCGCCAACAGCCTGAACCTCGAATACCCGCGGGATCGCCTCGAGATCATCGTCGCCTCCGATGGATCGACGGACCGGACGACGGCCATCGCCGGGGAGTTCACGGATTCGAGACTGCGCGTCTTCGACCTGCCACGCCGGGGCAAGAACGGCACCCTCAACGAGGTCCTGCCCCAGACGCGGGGCGACATCATCCTCTTCACCGACGCGAACGGCAAGTTCCAGAAGGACGCCCTGACCGCCCTCGTGCGCCACTTCGCCGATCGCCAGGTGGGCTGCGTCTGCGGCGAGCTCATCTACCTGTCCGCCGACGACAATGTCGTGGCCAAGGGCTATAACCTCTACTGGCGCTACGACCAGCAGCTCAAGAGGATGGAGAGCCGCCTCGCCTGCCTGCTCGGCGCCAACGGGTCGATCTTCGCCATCCGCAAGAGCCTCGTACCGTCCCCTCGACGGCGCTGTCTCCAATGACATGGTCCTGCCGATCCAGATCGCCGCTCAGGGCTACCATGTCGTGTACGAGCCGGAGGCCATCTCGCGTGAGGCAGGGTCGAAGGATGCCCCCGAAGAGCTCGGGCGGCGCTCACGCATCGTGGGCCGCGGCATCCGGGGTGTCGGCTACGTGCTGCCCGACGTCCTGCGTGGCCGCCGCGTGCTGCTGCTGTGGGAGCTCCTGTCACGGAAGTTCCTGCGCTACTGCACGCCGATCCTCCTCAGCGGGCTCGCGGTGTCCAATCTCTTCCTCACCACGGGAATCTACCGCCTGGCCCTGGTGGGCCAGGTCCTGTTCTATGGATCGGCCTTGCTGAGCCTGGCCCTCCGTCGCTTCGGCCTGCACATCCCGGGGCTCTCGCTCCCCCACTACTTCGTGCTCGGCAATGTCGCCGCGGCGCTCGGCTGGTGGAAGGTGGTCGCGGGGCGCGAGCTGACGAAGTGGGAGACGGTGGACCGCGCCTACGACGCCCAGATCCCCGCCGGCTCCGACAGCGAGCTGACGCTCACGGGCCGCCGATGATCAACGCGTTCTCCGTGGACGTCGAGGACTGGTACCAGGTCTCAGATTTCGAGGAAGCCGTCGACTTCAGCGCCTGGGACAGCTACGAGAGCCGAGTCGTCCGCAATACCGAGCGGGTGCTCGAGCTCTGCGACGCGCGCGGCGTCAAGGGGACGTTCTTCGTGCTCACGTGGAACGCCGAGCGCCATCCGGAGCTGATCCGCCGGATCGCCGATGCCGGGCACGAGATCGCCTCCCATGGCTACCGTCACCGCCTCATCTACGAGCAGTCGCCCGAGGCGTTCCGCGACGACATCATGCGGTCGAAGAAGATCCTCGAGGACATCACCGGAGAGCCCGTGTGGGGCTACCGTGCACCGTCCTTTTCCCTCACCTCGGCGTCTCTGTGGGCCCTCGACATCCTCCTCGAGTGCGGCATGCGCTACGACTCGAGCATCTTCCCGGTGAGCGACCGCCTGTACGGCATTCCCAACGCGCGGCGCTTTCCGTTCGTGATCCGCGCCGATGGCGATCGCGAGCTGGTCGAATTCCCGATGAGCACGGCGCGCGCGCTCAATCGCAACCTGCCGCTGGGCGGCGGCGCCTATCTGCGGGTCTTCCCTACGCGTACATGCGCTGGGGCATCCGCCGCGTCAACCGCGAGGGGCAGCCGGCCCTCGTCTACATGCATCCCTGGGAGCTCGACCCGGGCCAGCCTCGCATCAAGGCGCGCGGGAAGCGTGGCATCAGCACCCACTACATCAACCTCAATCGGACGGAGGCGCGGCTCAACCGCCTGCTGCGGGACTTCGCCTTCGCCCCGGTTCGTGACGTGCTTGGACTTTCATAATGAGAATCGTGTTCATCACCTGTGACGACGTGTTCTATCTCCCGCGCTTCTTCTCGCGCGTGCTCGACGACTGGGCGGCGGAAACGGCCGCCCTGGTGATCCTCCCGCCGCTTCGGGACCTCAAGACCACCGTGCGCCGCTCGTACGACCTGTACGGGCCGTGGGGGTTCTTCAAGAACTCCGCGCGCTATGCCGTTCGCAAGGCGGCGGGGCGCCTGGCCGGATGGGTACCGGCCTGCCGAACGCTGTCGGTGGAAGGGGTGGCGCGGGGCCGGGGCATCTCCATCCTCCGGCCGGCCTCCGTCAACGCCCCTGACTTCGTCGCCCATGTCCGCGACACGCTGCGTCCGGACCTCATCGTGTCGGTCGCCGCGTCTCAGATCTTCAAGGAGCCGCTCTTGGCATTGCCGTCGCGCGGCTGCATCAATATCCACGGGGCGCTCCTCCCTCGATACCGCGGGATGCTCCCCAGCTTCTGGACCCTGTTCAACGGGGAGCGCGAAGGCGGCGTCACCGTCCACTACATGAGCGCCGGGATCGACGACGGGTCGATCATCGCCCAGCGCCGCTTCCCCATCTACGACCACGACACCGTGGAGACCTTGATCGGGCGCTCGAAGGCGCTCGGCGCCGAGGTGCTCTCGGAGGTGCTCAGGGAAATCAAGCGGGGCGCCGTCGCCACCGCTCCCAATAACGCGGCGGAGGGGACCTATTACTCGTTCCCGACCCGCACCGATGTCCTGAATCTGAAAGCCCGCGGCCGGGCCGTCGCCTAACCGCACTAGAGCCGTTCAAGGAGATCTCTCTCATGGCCATGGAAGTCGTCAAGAAGGTCGCAAAGAAGCAGCTCCGCCAGATGGGCATCAAGCGGGCCCATCTGAATGTCTTGCAGTACTGGGTGCCGTACACCTGCGGGGATGGCAAGGCGTTCGCGCCAGACGCCATCACGGTCGAGCTCACGTTCCGGTGCAACCTGAGCTGCCAGATGTGCCCCCTCGACATCCCGCGCGTCATGTACAACCGCGCCAACCACGAGTACGTGGCCGAGCGGAAGAAGGAAGAAATGACCACCGCCGAGGTGCTCACGCTCGTCGATGACGTCGCCGACATGGGCGTGAAGCGGATCACCCTGACGGGAGGCGAGGCTTTCTTACGGACGGACATCTTCGAGATCCTCGCGCGCATCAAGGAGCGCGGGCTCGCGGGTCTGCGTCAATACGAACGGGTGGTTCCTCGGCAAGGCCCAGGCGAAGCGCATCGTCGAGATGGGCGTCGACGAGATGTCGATCTCCGTGGACGGGCCCAACGAGACCCACGACTTCATTCGCCGGCGCGAGGGCAGCTTCAAGCACATCCTCGACTCGCTGACGAACCTGCAGGAGGCCCGAGAGGAGCTGGGTCGCGAGCATCCCGGCGTGGGCATCACGTGCACCATCTCCGCGCTCAACCAGTCGAACTTCAGCGAGGTGCTCGACGCGCTCAAGGACTACAAGGTCATCACGTCGATCGAGTTCGAGTACATGTTCTTCACGGAGCGATGGGCGGAGAAGGCGACGGAAAAGCTCATTCCGCTGCCCGTCGCCCCCAAGGAAGAAGACCAGGTGCTGCCGTTCTACCTCCGGGACATCGACGTCGACATCTTCCACGCCGAGGTGCAGAAGACCCTCGCCAAGGCGAAGGAATACAAGCTGAACGCGGCGTTCCAGCCGCCGATCACGGACAAGGAAGGGATCGGCAAGCGGTTCTTCGACGTGACCCACGCCTTCGTCGAGACGTGCTTCTACCCGTGGAAGGCCGCCCGCGTGAATCCCTACGGCGACGTGTACTCCTGCTCGATCGACGTCGCCTTCGGCAATATCCGTCAGGCGCCGTTCAGCAAGCTCTGGAACGGAGACGCGTACCAGACGTTCCGGCGAACCCTCAAGGAGCAGGGCATCTTCCCGAAGTGCACGAAGTGCTGCGCCCTCAGCGACCGCGTCTGGGACCAGTTGCCCCAGATCAAGCTCTAGTAGAGGGATCGGGCATGGCCGTGACGGTGCTGGTGTCGGGCGGAGGTGGAGCCGCCGCCATCAGCACCATCAAGGCGTTGCGGATGGGGGTTCGACGGCCGGATCGTCTCCACCGACGCCGAGCGTCTCTCCGCGGGGCTCTATCTGGCCGACGCGTTTCGGGTGGTGCCGAGGGCGAAGGACCCCGCGTTCTACCCCGCCGTCCTGCGGCTGATCGAAGACGAGCACATCGGGATCATCTTCCCGACCTCGGGCTTCGACATCTACGAGTTTGCCCGGCACAAGCGGGACCTCGAGGCGATGGGCGTGGTGGTGGCCATGAGCGACGCCGACGCCATGGCCACCTGCGAGAACAAGTGGCAGTTCTATCTGAAGACGCAAGGGGTCTTCCCCTGCCCGAAACCGGCCGTGACGCCAAAGCCTGGAACCGGTTTCCCTGTTTTGTGAAGCCGGTGTTCGGGAAAGGGAGCCGGGATACCCATCACTGCGCAACCCGAGAGGAACTGGAATTCCATACACTGCCCGCGCGCGACATGCTCATCCAGGAGTACCTCCCGGGCGAGGAGTATACCGTCGACGTCCTGTCCGACCTCTCGGGCGCTCCACTGCTCGCCGTGCCGCGGGCGCGCCTCGAGACGAAGGACGGCATCTCCTCCAAAGGCAGGGTGTTTCGCGATGAGGAGATGGAGCGGCTCTGTCTCGAGCTCGCGCGGCACCTCGGCCTCAAGGGCCCGACCTGCATGCAGCTCAAGCGCGACGAGGCGGGGCGCCCCAAGTTCATGGAGGTCAATCCCCGGATCGGAGGCGGGAGCATGTTCACGACGCTCGCCGGGGTCAATATCCCGATGCTTCTCTTGCAGCTGATTGCGGGCATGGAACTTGCTCCCCAGAAGGCCAAGGAAATCGTCGTCTTGCGGTACTACGAAGAGGTCGTCCTCGACAACCATGACCACTGAACGCGCAATAGCGGAGCTGGGATGGCGCACGAATAGCGCCCGGGACGTGTCCGGGCGCCCGCGCCGTAAAGTCCTCGTCCTCGCGTACCGTTTCCCTCCTCAGGGTGGCGGCGGGGTGCAGCGGACGCTCAAATTCGTCAAGTACCTGCCGCAGCAGGGCTGGCTTCCGATCGTGCAAACGGTGAGCAACCCCTACTGGCCGCTGCAGGACCCGACGCTCCTCTCGGAAGTCCCCCATCCGTGAAGGTGCACGGCACGCGGACCTTCGAGTTTGAGAGGCTCGGCCGCGCCACCGAGGGCCTGATCGCCCCGCGCGGGGACGCGCCCCTCCGCGAGCCCGCGACGGGTTCGGCGGTCCGGGCCTCGGCGGAGCGGCCTGCGGCAGATGCTCAAGAGGGCCGCCGGGCTCGTGCAGACGCACGCGCTGGTTCCGGATCCGCAGATCACGTGGGTGCCGGGCGCCTTCCTCAAGGGCTTGTCGCTCATCCGCAAGGAGCGACCCGCGGTCATCTATTCGAGCTCGCCGCCGAACTCCTGCCAGGTGCTCGGGCTCATGCTCAAGCGCGTCACCCACGTCCCGTGGATCGCCGATTTCCGCGATCCGTGGACGGAGGGCATCCGGAGAAAGCAGTCCTATGAGCGGAGCGGCGTGCGCCGGCGCCTCGAGCACGCGCTCGAGCGCCGCGTGATCGAGGGCGCGGATCACATCATCGTGACGACGGAGAAGACCCTCGAGCAGTTCCTCGCGAAGTATCCGGCCATTCCGTCGAGCAAGTATTCGGTGATCACCAACGGGTTCGACGCGGCCGACTTCACCGTGACCCGGGACGGTGACCGCCTGCTCGACGCCAGCCATTTCAACGTGACGCTCACCGGCAACGTCGAGACGATGTTCGACGCGGTGCCGTTCCTCACCGCGGTCAGGGACCTCCTCGACGAGGACGAAGCGTTCCGCGCGCGCCTGCGCATCAACTTCGTCGGAGCGAAGCGCGGGAAGTACGACGATTTCATCAATCGACCACCGGCTCGAGACCAATGTCCGGTATATCGGCTACGTCCCCCATCGGACGAGCCTCACGTACCTCGCCGAGAGCGATGTCCTGTTTCTCTGCCAGATTCCCGTATACGAATCGGCCACGACCAAGCTCTCCGGAAAGCTCTTCGAGTATCTCTATATGCGCAAGCCCATTCTGGCCCTGACCCTGCCCGGCCTGACCACGGACATCCTGTCCCGCTCCGGCCTCGGCGTCGCCGTCGATCCCAATGACCAGCCGGGAATCAAGAAGGCGCTGCGGGACCTGTATCTCCGCTGGCGCGAGGGCGGCGGGCGTCCGGATATCGACGAGGCCTATATCGCCACGTTCGATCGCGCTCGGCAGACCGAGCGGCTCGCCGGGCTCTTCGACCGCTTTGCCGGGAGCCGCTCATGAAGACGGCCGGTGCGCAGCCCACCGCCGTCGTCCTCGGCCTCGGGCAGAACGGCATGGCGACCTGTCGCGCGCTGGGACGAGTGGGCATCCCGGTGATCGGGATCGACACCGACCTCGATCAGCCGAGTGCCCGGACACGGTATGCGACAAAGTTCCATTGCCCGGATTTCCTGAGCGGGGGCCCCGGCCTCGTCGATAGCCTCGAGCAGATCGGCCGCGGACTGCACGAAAAGGGCGTCCTCTTCCCTTCCGGCGATCTCAACCTCGCCGTGATCTCGGAGCATCGCGAGCGGCTCGAGCCCTACTTCCACATCTCGCTGCCGCCGAAGCCCGTCGTGGAGATGTTCCTCAACAAGAAGATGTTCTACCAGTTCGCCATGGACAAGGGCTTCCCGCTGCCGCAGACGCTCTTCCCGACGAGCCCCGAGCACATGCGCGAGCTCGCCGGCCGGCTTCAGTATCCCTGCCTCATCAAGCCGTTCCAGCCCAATGACACCTGGCGGAAGACCTTCGACACGCGCCTGTTCGTCGCGGACTCGGCGGACAATCTCGTCGCGCTCTTCGAGCGCCTGTTCCGTGTCCACGAGGACCTCATCGTCCAGGAATACATGCCGGGTCCCGACAGCGAGCTGTGGTGGGGCGTGACGTACCTCGACGAGGCGGGCCAGCCACTCGTCGTCTGGACCGGACGCAAGCTCCGGCAGTATCCCCGCCGATTCGGCACCGCGACGCTCGCGGAGAGCCGATGGGATCCCGAGCTCGCGCGCGAGTCGGTCGCCATCCTCCAGGCGATGGGCCATCGCGGCTATGGCGTCGTCGAGTACAAGCGCGACCGGCGCGACGGCCGCCTGAAGATCACCGAGGTCACGGGCGGGCGCACGTGGTTCCCTCACAGCCTGGTCACGCGCTCCGGCATCAACCTGCCCCTGATCTGGTACCGCGATGCCCTCGGCCAGAAGGTCGACGCGCCGCGCTCCTTTGAGGACGGCATCAAGTGGATCCACGAAGAGCGGGACGTCAAGACGGTGTCGCTCTACTTCCTGCCCGAGCACGAGCTGACGATGTGGACGTGGCTCCTGTCGTACCGGGGCAAGCGGGTGTACGCGTTGTCGGCCTGGGACGACCCCAAGCCGATCCTCATCGCCATGCGCCGCGTCGCCAAGGCCGGCTGGCGCCGCGTCAAGCGCCGTCTGTCATCGTCGTCGCCCGAACGGGCGCGCCATGCCGGCAAGAAGCCCAAGCACATGGAAGAGATGCTCCTCGCCGCCGATCCCACCGTGGGCCGCACCCTGCGGCGCGTGGACTAGGACGCGCGGACGATGCAGAAGCCCGCACGGCCCCGAATCGACGGAACGAGCATGGGACCACAGATAAGGAGAAGCGAGCCATGATCGTGAAGGAATGCTTGACGCTGCCCTGCCGTAGCAAGACGCGAGGCGGCGGGCGATGAACGTCGTCGCCTTCGGCGCCCACCCGGACGATCTCGAGATCGGCATGGGAGGCACCATCGCCCGGCACGCCAGTGCCGGAGATCAGGTGGTGATGGTCACCGCCACGATCCCGAACAACCGCGACACGCGGCGGCGCGAGGCGGAGCGCGCCGCCGACGTCCTCGGGGCGGAGCTCATCGTGCTCGACATTCCCCCGACGGAGCTCCTGCACTCGCGGGACACCGTGAAGCGATTCGACAAGGTCCTCGAGTCGGTGAACCCGGACGTGATCTACACGCACTGGAACAGCGACTCCCACCAGGACCACAATGCGGTGTCGATGGCGACCATCGGCGCCACCCGGGCGAACCCGCTGCGCGGTCTTGATGTACGAGCAGACGATTCCCGGCGGCATCGTTCCGTGGGGATTCCGCGCCCAGTCCTACGTGGACATCAGCGCGTGGATGCCCATGAAGATGGAGAGCATCGCCACCCACAAATCCCAGGTGCGCGCCAACGGCGATCTCTGGGTCCAGGGGGTGCGCGGCCGCGCCATGTACCGGGGCTATCAGATGAACGCCGAGTTCGCGGAGGCCTTCGAGGTCATCAAGGCCATCGACGTCTACTTCAAGGACTGGAAGCGGCGGCCTCGCTCCTCTCCGGACAGAAAGGCCTAGCCGAGCAGCCCTGTCGCGGGCTCATCTGGCGACGGTCCTTCGCAACCAATGTTCGACAAGATCAAACGGCTCGGCAGCCATGTGATCATCTATGGCTTCGGCAGTGCCGGGACCCGGATGGTCGGGTTTCTCCTGATCCCCGTCTACAGCCGGTATCTCACGCCGGAGGACTACGGCGTGCTCGCCCTGGTCACCATGTTCGCCCAGGTGCTCTACACCTTCATGAACATGGGACAGAGCTCCGCGCTGTTCCGGACCTACTTCCGCCACGATGATCCGGAAGCCCGTCAGACGGTCATCACCACCTCCTCTGGCTCATCCTGACGCTGTCGTTCCCCATCGGCCTGCTCGGGCTCGCCCTGTCGAAGCCGCTGGCGTCGCTCCTCGCGGGAAATCCGGACTACGCGCTGTGGGTGGCGCTCGGCATCGGCGGCGTGGCGTTCAAGACCTTGCTGCGGCTCCCCAGGCCATCATGCGCGCGCGCGAGCAGTCGCGCCGGTATGCTGTCCTGACGGTGGCCCAGACCATCGTGGCCCTCGTGCTCGCCATCACTCTTCGTGGTCGGCCTGCACCTCGGAGGGCGCGGGTGCTCCTGAGCCAGCTCGTCGCCGAGGTCTTGATCTGTCTGTATCTCGTTCCGGAAATGGTTCGAGGGATCTCGCTCCGATTCTCGAAGGCGGACGCCAAGGAACTGCTGGGCTACGGGTTCGTGCTGATGCCCGGGGCGCTCCTGAGCTTCGTGATCCACCTGGCCGACCGATACTTCCTGAGGATCTTCGTCTCGGTGGGCGCGGTGGGCATCTACGCGCTCGGATACCGCATCGGCGAGATTCTCTACATCGCGCTCGCCGCCTTCGAGCTGGCCTATCCCCAGTTCGTCTACGGCCATCTGAAGAATCCCGATGCGCGAGTCCATCTATGCCCGGGTGTGCACGTACTACCTGGCCGGCATGGGCTTCACTGTGGCTTGTCGTCTCCCTGCTCGCCGAGGAGACCGTCACGATCATGGCCCATCCGGCGTATCACGAGGCCTACCGGGTGGTCCCGTGGATCGCCGGTGCGTTCCTGTTCCAGGGCCTGGGGACGGTCTGGAACATCAGCATGTTCGTGCACCGCATCACCAAGTATCGCCTCATGACGAGCATCGTTGACGGCGACGGTGAGCCTCGGCCTGAACTTCCTGCTCATCCCGCGCTACGGCATGATGGGCGCCGCGGCGGCCGCCCTCGGAAGCTTCGTGTTCCAGTTCGCCATCCAGGCCAGGATCGGCTATCACCTGTACCCGGTGCCCCACGAATGGGGACGGATCTCTCCGCCTCGTGGGCGTGGGTGGCGGAGTCTATGCGGTCGGCAGCCTCATCCACGTGGGGATCGATTCCCACCGCGCTGGCGGGCAAGGGGCTCCTGATCCTCGCCGCGCCCGCCCTCCTCTTTGCGACGGGGTTCTTCGAGCGAGGTGGAGACCATGCGGCTCAAGACCCTGGTCGCGGGCTTCCGGCGGAGCGCCATCGCTCCGGCCGAGGCGGGAGGCGGGAAATGACCCGCATCCTGTTCCTGATCGACGAGCTGGACGTGGGCGGCACCGAGCAGCAGCTTCTCGAGCTGGTGAAGCGGCTCGACCGGCAGCGCTACGAGCCGGTGGTGTGCTGCTTCCGGCCGGGAAGGTCTCCAAGGAGATCGAGGCCTCGGGCATCCGGGTCATCACGCTCGAAAGCGCGGCAAGGTCGATCCCGTCTTCGTCGGGAAGCTCGTCCGGATGATGCGGCGGGAGCGGATCGACCTGCTGCAGACCTACCTCTTCACCGCGAACACCTGGGGACGACTGGCCGCACGCCTCGCCGGGGTCCCGATCATCGTGACGCTCCGAGCGGAACGTCGACATGTGGGAAGAGTGGTACAAGCAGCGGCTCAGGCGTCTGGCTCGACCGGTGGACGCAGCGGACCATCGGCAACTCCCAGGCGGTCGGAGACTATCTCGCCGCCAAGGGCATTGCGCGCGAAGCTCCGCGTGATCTACAACGGCGTGGATACCAGCCGCTTCGAGGGGCCGCTGACGCCGCATGCCGCGCGCGAGGAGTTCGGCATCCCCCAGCACCACGCGGTCGTCGGCCACCTGGCCCGGCTCGAGCCGCAGAAGGATCCGCGGACGTTCCTCGCCGCGGCGGCCATCGTCGCGCGGAAGATGCCGAGCGTGTCCTTCCTCGTGGTCGGCGGGAAGCCTTCAGGCCGAGCTGGAGCGAGAAGGCGCACGCGCTGGGACTCGGCGGCCGCATCGTGTTCACCGGGCCGCGGCGCGACGTTGCCGCGCCTCCTCGCCGCCTGCGACATGTCCGTCCTCTCCTCGGTGAAGGAGGGAATGTCGAACACCATCATGGAGTCGATGGCGGCGGGCAAGCCGATGGTGGCGACGCGGGTCGGCGGCAATCCGGAGCTGATGCAGGACGGGGAGACGGGCTTCCTCGTCTCACCCCGCGATCCGACCGCGCTCGCCGACGCCATCCAGCGCATCCTCGACGACCCGGCGCTGGCCAAATCCATGGGCCTTCACGCGAAAGCGCGCATGGCCGAGCGGTTCTCGGTCGACGCCATGGTCGCGGCGACCCAAGGGCTCTACGATGAGCTCGTCGCGGCGGCGGCGACTGGCTGCAGGGCCGCGTCAGCGAAGCGGCGAGGCCGGCGGAGCCGGGAACGGTCGCGCTCGTGGCGTCCCAGTTCCCCGCAATGTCGACGCCTACTTCCTCCGCGAGGTGGCTGGACTCGCGGCCCGCGGCATCCCGTTCCGGATCTTCTCGCTGCGCTCGCTTCGACGGCAAGGTGATCCACGGCGCGGCGCAGCCCGCTGATGGCTCGGACGCGTCTACATGCCGTTCTTCGCGTCCTGGGCCGCTCTGGCGCGCGAATGCCGTCGCGCTTGCCCGCACGCCGGGCCGCTATCTCGGTGATCCTCGGACCGGCTCGTCGGAGGTCTGTGGCGGCGGCCGCGGTCGCTCGTCCTCACCCTCGCCGGTGTTCCCCAAGTCGGTGTACTTCGCCGAGATCGTCAGGACGGAAGGGATCGGCCACATCCACGCCAACTGGGCCTCCCATCCGTCGGCATCGGCTGCGCTGGTCATGGCCAAGCTCACCGGGGCCACCTGGAGCTTCGCCGGGCATGCCTCGGACATCTACCTCGATGCCGGCATGCTTCGCGAGAAGATCCGCCGAGCGACGTTCGTGACCACCTGCACGAAGCACAACAAGGAATACCTGATCGGCGTCGGCGGGCCGGACACCGCGCGACAAGATCACCGTGAGCTATCACGGCGTCGACCTCGACCGCTTCCAGCCATTGCCAGAGCCGAGCCGGCGGCCCGTTCCGGCATCCTCACCGTGGGCACGCTGCGCGAGTGCAAGGGCCTGCCCGACCTGATCGAGGCCTGCCGGATGCTGGCCCGAGCGTGGCGTGCCGTTCGAGTGCGCCATCGTCGGCGACGGTGAGGAGCGCCGGGACCTGGAGCGCCTCATCCGGAGCCAGCGGCCTCCACGACCGGATCGCATCACCGGCTTCCTGGCCCAGGAGGATCTCGTCCCGCTCTATCAGCAGGCCGGCGTGGTGACGCTGCCGGCGCTGTCCGAAAGCCACTTCGGTATCCCGAACATCCTCCTCGAGGCCCTTGCGGTGGAGCACGCCCGTGATCTGTACGGCTCTGCCATCGCTCTCGGAGTTCATGGAGGACGGCGTCCACGGCCTCTTCGTGCCCGAGCAGTCACCCGAAGGCGCTGGCCGACGCCATCGGAGGCGCCTCGCCCGCGACCCCGAGCGGGGCCGGGCCATCGGTGCGGCGGGACGCCGGCAGATCGAGGCGCTCTTCGATGCCAGGAAGAACGTCGCTGCGCTCGAAGCACCTGTTTCGCTCCGCGATAGCAACCGGCGGCGGCTTCTATCAGCTGAAACACCCACGAGACAGCGCGACGTGTCTCGCCCATTTCAAGTCGCGACCCCAAGGAGGTCTGACGTAATGAGGGCACTACTTCTTCACCGGATGCTTGCGACCACGCTCGTGGGCCTTGCCGCGCTCGCCGTCGGCGGCGGACCCAAGCGAAGCGCAGCTGGCGACCTCAGGATGGCCGATGCTCGGCTACGACGCAGCGCCACACCGGGCAGAGCGATCTGCTCGGCCCGAAGTTCAGCGGCAGTTGCGCCGGGACACCAACGACGTGCGGTCTCCATGACGTTCTACGACAAGATCAAGATGTTCCCGGCGGTCGGGCCGGACGGCGCCGTCTATGTCGGCATGGGGTGGCAGTTCTGCGCTATCAATCCTCTGGACGTGACGAATCCGGACAGTCCCATGTTCACCCAGAGGTGGTGCCACCCGACGAACGCCGACGTCTCCGCGAGCGGGGCGGCCGTCGACAAGGACGGCTACGTCTATTTCGGCGACCGCGACAACTCGATCTACAAACTGCGCGGCTCGGACGGCGCGCGCATGTGGACGCGTTACACCTATCTGGAGCAACACCGTCTCGCTTCCGGCCCCCGGACTTCCGTTTCAACTCGTACAGCAACTGCCACGAGGGCGACCACAATGCGTCGCCAACGATAGCGCCCGACGGCACCATCTACTTCGCCTTCACGCAGAACTGCGACGGCAACGGTTCGATCCTGGCCGTCAGAGAACACCTGCAGCGACCCGACGTTCAACATCAAGTGGAAGGTGGGCGTGGGCCAGTTCGCCACCTTCTCGTCGCCGGCGCTGACCACCGATCCCAACGACGGCAAGCCAGTCATCGTCATGGGCTTCTCGGACTCGAGCGTCCGCGGCATCAGGACAAGGGCGCGTGCACCGTGCACGACGACTCTGACCCAACGCCTCCCCATCGACTGCAACATGCGGCGGGGCGGTTCTGTGGAAGACGACGATCGGGATCGGCTCCATTTTCGCGTCCCCGGTCCTCAGCCAGGACGGAACAACGGCCTATGTCGGCGGGTCCGGCGGCATGTACGCGCTCAATGCGGTCACCGGGCAGCTCAAGTGGACGTTCCCGACGACGCCGGCCAAGGTGGATTCGACGGCGGCAATGAGCAACAGCGGAATCCTGTACTTCGTCTCGCGCAACAGCAATGCGCGAACGGTCTACGCGATCGACCCGGCGCCGTTGAACGCCAAGACCAACCCTACTCCCCAGGACTTCCAGAATGCGGTCCAGTGGACGTACGGGCCGACCATCGCCGCGCAGTCGACAGAGGGCGGCTTCCCAATCATCGGGGCCGACGGCATCGTCTATGTCGGCGATGGCCAACGGCGTCTACGCGCTCCAGCCGAACAGCGGACAGCTGCTCTGGAAGTACCTGACGCAGAACGGGATCATTTCCGCACCAGCGCTTGGGCTGCCCGCTCCTGTTCTTCCCCACCCCCAGCGATCCGAATCGCTGCGACGAGGCGACGGCAAACCAGAGCGGGACGGCGGTCCTGTACATCGGCTCCGTGGATCACAACGTCTACGCCATCAAGAGCCCCCGGACCGGTCTTACCGATAACCAGCCGCCCAACGCTCAGCTTACGATCTCCCCGAGCCAACAGGTTCCGGCAGGAACGGACGTGACCTTCGATGCCTCCGCGAGCACTGACCCAAACGGAGACCCGCTCGCCTACAAGTGGAACCTGGGCGATGGCAACACGCCAACCACGACTGTGCCGGTCATCCACCACACGTACTGGAGTTCGTGCGGACCCCCAACACCTGCAATGGGACAGCGTATCCCATTTCGCTAACCGTCAACGACGGCCTGGCGGATTCGACGCCGCTCCCATCGGAACTTGAACGTCACGGGCGGCGGCCTCTCCTACTTCTGCGATGGCTTCAACCGCGGCCCCAGCTCGACGCTCGGAAGCCCAGGCAGCGGCAGCGCCCTCGGCTCCCCGTGTCCTCCGAGCTCATCGCTTCAGTGGGAGGAGGAGCGATTCCCACCATCAATCGCGACGTCCATGTCGGTCAACGGGACTCAGCTGATCAATGACCCGATCAAGACCACGCACATGGCGACGGTGTCTGCCTACGCCGGCGCAGATCAGGTCGTGGCCACCGACTTCACGTCCACGTACAACGGCACGGCTCCGCGCTTCGGGATCCTCCTCCGCTTCATCGACCCGCGGAACTACTACGTGGCCTATCGGTGGGTCGGAGGCGCGTCGGTGCTGCGCATCTCGAAGGTCGTCAACGGCGTCGAGACGTTGCTTTCTCAAAATGTGCCGGTACCGAACCCAGACGTCAACGTCCCCTTCCGCCTTCGGGCGTCCGTTAAAACCACGCCGGACGGGTCCGGCGCGGTGCTGACCCTGCGGCTGTGCCCCTCGACGACTTCCTGCACCAGCGGCACGACGGCGACCGTCACCGTCCCGAGCTCGCCCTTCTCCGGCGGCGGCGTGGGGTTGCAACTCATGTGGTCCACCAGCACCGCTCCCTCGTACATCATGGACAACTTCAAGGCATGCGTCGGTGGACCCCAAGCCGACTGCTCCTTGATCGAGCCAATCGAGCCAGCTCCTTGATCCAGTAGCTGCGCACCGCGTCCGCGAGCGGCGGCCACGCATCAGCCGCCGCTCGCGCGCAACGGGGCTTCGAACAGTCGAGGAGACGAGCATCGTGGATGACGTAGACCTTGCAGCAAAGGCCGGAGGAAAGGGCTGGTGGGAGGAGCCCGATCCGAAGACCGCGCACCGAGAAGTATCTCGAGCATGCACGCCAGCGAGACGAACCGGTCGAAGCTGGCCATCACCGAGCGGCTTGATGAAGCGCGTCGACTGGAAGGGCAAGTCGGTCCTCGAGTATGGCTGCGGCGGCGGCTACTTCACCGTCTGGATGGCCAAGCAAGGGGCCCAGGTCACGGCGATCGAGATGAGCCCCTGCGCCATCGGCGCGGTGAACTACTACGCGGCTCAGGAAGGCGTGGCCGATCGCGTGCGCGTCGTTCCCGGCAACGCCGAGACGGACACCGTCGACGGACAATACGACTTCATCTTCGCGAAGGACCTCGTCGAGCATCTGGAGGACGACGGTCCCTTCTTTCGCCGGCTCGCGCAGCAGCTCAAGCCCGGCGGCCGGCACCTACATCGCGACCCAGAACGATCACTCGCTCAACTACCTGCTGGAAGGCGCCTACGAGCGCATCTACCGTCGCAACAAGCGCTGGTGCGGCTGGGACCGGACTCACAAGCGCTTCTACAATGCGCCCATGCTCGCCGCCGCGCATGCGGGCGGTGGGCATCGCGCCCGAGTCCTGGGGATCGAGCTATCTCGTCCCGTGGCGCTTCGTCAGCAAACGGCTGACCGGCAAGGCGCGGCCCTGGAAGGGATGGGAGCAACTCGACCGCGCGGCCGGCACCACTCCAGCCGTTCTCCCGGCTGGGGTGGTCGATCATGGTCGTCGGAAGGAAGACCGCCCTAGCAGGATGCTGAAAAAGCATCCTGCAGCTATTTCAGCCACCTGCTTCGGATTCAGCGGTGGCGCAGGCGGCTCCAGATGACCAGGGCCCGCTGCAGGATGTCGTAGGCACCGGCCATCTTCTTGGCGAACTCCGTCGCGGAATCGTGACGGCTGATATAGGTCCGTCTCAACTCGAAGAGATCGGTCCGCCGGTCGTTCACGCCGGGGAGCGTCGAACACGCCGCGCGATACCCCTCGTCGCGCACCATCTGCTTCACCGCGGCGTTGAAGTCGCCCCGTGGATAGCAGAAGAACGCGATACCGGTGCCGAGCCGATCCTCCAGCTCCTGCCTGGACTCGACGATCTCACGCCGCGCGACTTCGTGAGACACCTGCGAGAGCATCGGATGCGTGAGCGTATGAGACCCGAACTCCACGCCCTGGGCCTGCATCTGCCTTCACCTCGCGCCAATCGAGGGGCCGCGGCATGAAATCGGTCCGGGTGAGCGTGGGCAACCGACCGGTGCCGATATACCCGACGGTGAGGAAGACGGTCGCGGGCACCTTGAATCGGGTCAGGATCGGCAGCGCATGCTCGTAGTTGTCCTGAAACCCGTCGTCCAGCGTGATGACCGCGCTTCTGTCCGGGAACGCCGCGCCCGAGCTCAGGCGGTCGACCGCGTCGGACAGCGAGAGCAGATGGTACCCGTGCTGCACGAGGTACTCGATCTGTGCGGCAAAGGCTCCGGGGCTGACGCTCGAGCGGATCGGCGCATCGCTGATGCTGTGGTAGTACAGGATGCGCACGCGGCTCGCCGGAGTGACCAGCCGCCCGAGCCGGTGCAGGGCGAGTCCGGCGGAAGCGAGGAGTCGCGCGGGCGACCGGGACCACAATCGGCGATCAGGGAACGGATACGGAGACATTGTCGGCGCGGTGCGAGGCTCTCGCCGTGCTGACGCCGATGAGCACGCCCGGACCGCCCGGCACGAAGCCGGAATCACGGACTGACAGCTTCCGCACGCCGTTGAGCTCGAGCGATAGCGCCGTACCCGTCACCACTCCGCGAAGGCGGAATAATGCTCCGCGCACAGGATTGGCGACCGGCGCCGATGCCAGGACCCGCTCCACCCCCACGACCTTGGAGATCCGAAGCACGCTCGTCCCGCCGACCAGGCGATACAGGACGTAGTAGTTCTCGGGGTCAAGGAAGCCCAGCACGATGCCGAAGCGTGGTGCGGTACCGTTGTCCGTCGAGGCGAAGTCCGCCGCTGCGCTATGGCTCGCATCAGGCACCGGCGGGAGGACCGCCATGTGAGACCCGGTGATCATCGCGTTGTTCCGAAGCTCGCCGCCCGAGAGGAACAGATCCCCTCTGACCTCGAGCCAGCCCCGACCGAGCACCGTCGAGTCGGGGCGATCGAACGCATCCGAGAAGTTCCCACCCGCCAGAGCGACACCGTCCAGCTTGACCGTCACGTCCAGGTCTTCAACGGCATGGACGACCCGAACATCAGTCGAGCCGCCCGACGAGGTCGTCAGGACGTGGGGCGTCCTCGAAGTCGAGAGCCCTCCGACACGAACATACTGCCAGAGCGTCTGCCTGGCCAGAACGCCCGTCGGGCCAGTCGAGAGGTCGAACACGGGACCGCCGAGCGCGTCGAGCGCCTGAACTCGCGCCCCCGCGACAGGCCGCCCGGCCGAATCCTCGACGCGAGCGTCGAGCCACCAGCCGACCGACAGCGTCGAGCTCCCATCCATGGATACCTTTGATGGATTGAGCGCCGTGCCGATGATGGCGTTGACCGAGGGCTCCGCCGCCGTCCCCTCGGACATGACCTCGGTCCCGCAGGCTCCCAGGGCGACGTCCGAGATCGTATTCCCGGAAGAGCTCGTGAATCGCAAACAGGTCGACGTGCTCCTCATGGAGCCGCCGACGACCATATTCCCCGTGGGGATGCGATTCGGACTCGCGTCGTAGACGCGGAACTGGAAGCGTGGCGTTCACGAAGGAGTTGTTCAGGAAGGTATTGCTCCTGGCGTCGCCCGTGACCCGTGCCGTGCGATCCTGGAACGTGTTGCCTTCCAGATGGGTGTCGCTCGAGTCCTTCAGGTACAGGCTATTTGAGCCGGTGCCGTAGCTCGTATTGCCAATCAGCCGGTTGCCGTGGGAAGCGAGCAGGTAGATCTGCTCGCGGAAGTTGTCGAAGACGAGGTTCCCGATGAACTGGTTGCCGCCGGAGGCCGAGGCCAAAGTGGATGCCTTCGTCGTGGTTGTCGTGGATGGCATTCCCCTGGAGAAGATTGCCCGTCGCCCCCGCCGAGAGGTCGATCCCGTAACCCACGTGGGTGGAGGGATTGCCGTTGTCGTGGATCAGATTGTCCACGATGGCGTTACCTTCGGCGGATCGAAGCCGTACGCCTCGCAGGAAGCCGCTGATATCGCACCGCGTCACCCGGGCTCCCTTGACCTCCGCCCCCGTGTCTCCGTTCAGGTACGCGCCGTATTGCTCGGAGCCGTTGCCGAAGCCCTCAAGCCGAAAGCCGCGGCAATCGAGGGTGACATTGCTCCTGAGCACGAGGCCATGCCCTGCGCAGGGCCCGAGATCGCGAGTCATGACGTAGTCGGCGACCACGGCGTCTCCGCACTGGCAAGCGATCGCCCCTCCACACGTTCCTGCGAGGCTCCCGCCGACTCCGACGCCAAAGACGAGGAGAAAGATGGCGCAACCGGCAACGCCAGCTCGCATAGAAGGCGAGCATAAAGAACTTTACCCTTGCAGGTCAAATTTTTCCCCAGATTAGGTATCTGTCTTACCAGGCGAGACGGCGCGCACCCGGCGCGCTAGTGCGTGAGGCGGGATCCGAGCCGCTCGAGCAGGGCAGATGCAAGGCCCCGGCTTGCGCCCACCGTGAGGTGGTGGTCGTCGCGGTATGCCAGGCCGCCGGCCAGAAGGGGCGCACACGTGGAGCTCGTGCACAGGGAGTCCGACAGGTCGATCACCGAGACATTGGCGAGGCCCTCGGCGGCCTGCCGCTCGAGCGCGAAGACATTGCCGTTCAGGGCCTGTCGTCGGTCGAAGCTGCACGCGGCCAGGGCATTCTCCCCTTTCCATGCGGCCTTGGACAAGCACGTCGGCACGTCGAACCCAGGGAATGGCGTGTCGCGAAGGATCACGATCGACCCGGCCGAGGGACCGAGCTTGGCCAGGGTGTCCCTCATGCCATCGCGCCACTGCTCGGCTCGGATGCCACGCGACGCCTTGCCGTTGACCTCTCGTTGCGCGATCTGCACGTGGTCCGATGAGTTCGCCAGGATGACCAGTGCGGGATGCTCCTGCGCGATGCGCTGCGCCGCCAGGGCCCGCCATCGCTCGCACTCGACGTATCTCCGTCCGAGCTCCGGGCGATACGGGGTCACCCAGACCGATGGGCACGCCGACTTCGTCAGGGAGATCAGCTTCCAGCCATTCTGCCGCGCGATCCGATCGAAGGCGGGAAACCACTGCGCCGCGTGGGAATCCCCGAACACCACGACGGTCCGCCGTCCGGCCGGATCGCCGTACACGCACCCCGGCACCGCTTCCTTGAGCACGGACTGATGACAGCCGTCTCGGTAGATGCTCGGCAAATCGTCGCGGACATGCATGTACTTCGCCTGCTCGGGCGAGGCGAGTGCCACTCTCGCCGTGCTCCGCAAAGCGAGGGCGCTGCCCGTCCCGATCACGGTCAAGCAGATACCCAGCACAACGGACCGCATCGGTGATGGGGCGAAGATCGGGGCTGAACCGCACGCGGTTCTCCACCAGATGATACGTCGCCCACGCGAGGAGAAAGGACACCACCAGGCCCGCCACTCCCGCGCCCAGGCCCCGCAACGAGCCGATCAGCGGGAACAGGAGGAGAACCGGCCAGTGCCACAAGTACCAGGAATAGGAGACGTTGCCGATCGTCTGCATGACAGGGGTTCCGAGCGACCAGGTCATGCGCCCCGGCCCGTGCCCGCGGCGATCATCAGCACGGTCCCCACGACGGGAACGAGCGCCGTCAACCCCGGAACGGCGTCCGGTCGTCGAAGAACAAGACGGCCCCCATGGTCACCGCAAAGCCCAGAGCCACGAGGGCGTCCTTGACCCGGTCGGAGCACCGCCGCGCGACATACGGCGTGACCATGAAGGCGAGGCCGCCGGCCGCGAACTCCCACGCGCGCATGGGCGACCCGAAAAAGGCCCACGGCTGCGACACCCTCATGGTCCACAGCGCAAGGCCAAGCGACAGAACACATACCGAGGCCATGGAGACGAGCGCCCCTGCCCTGAAGGGGCGGACGAGCGGCCGCGCGTTTTCATGGCGAGATACGCCCCGAGCATGATCACCGCGGGCCACATGAGGTAGAACTGCTCTTCGACCGAGAGCGACCAGGTATGAAGAAGCAGGTTGCTGTGGACGCCACCCGCCAGGTAGTCGGTTGCCTTGAAGGCGAAGAGGAGATTGCTCGCGTACAACGCCGAGAAGAGCACCGAGGGCACGAGCTCGAGCTGCTCGAGAGGAGAAAGCCAAATTCTCGCCGCGATGACCGTCGCGACCAGCACCACCAGCGCGGCAGGAAGCAACCGCCTGATCCGGCGTGCGTAGAACTTCAGGAGATCGATCCGGCCCTTCTGCTCCACCTCGCGCATCAGGAGGCCGGAGATGAGGTAACCCGAGATCACGAAGAACACGTCCACGCCGACGTACCCGCCGGAGAAGAACGGCAATCGGGCGTGGTAGAACACCACGGACAAGACGGCAAGAGCCCGTAGGCCCTGGATATCCGGACGGAAAGACGGTCCTTCTCCTTTAGGATTGCTCATCGGTGTGTCTGGGTCCCGTCGCTGTTTGTTGCGCTAGTCGCCGGCCGACGCCTGACGCGAGGAATCGAGTTGGAACGAACCCGACGCATCGCGTCCGCGTCGAGGGAGACCCGCGTGCGGACGGGCCGGGGGCGCTCGTCGCCGAAGCGCCAGATATTGACGAGGCGGCCTCCATTGCCAACGACACGGGCGGCGACGCCAAGCCCGAGCCCGATCAGCCCCCAGAAGAAGACCTGCAATGAGATCTGGAAGAAGACGTTCACGCCGCTCATCGAGATGAGAAAGCCGACCGCGGAGGCAAAGATCGCGCACATGAGGCTCCGCTCATACGGATCGCGCGCCCGGCGAATCCCAAGTTGGATGCCGCGCAGCGCCACCGCGAGGATGGCGAGCATGGCGAGCCAGCCGAGGATACCCATCTCGAGGATGAGCGAGAGGTGGGCATTGTCCGCCGCCACGCGGACCTGGTCGCGGCGAGGCCTGATCTCCTGACCGGGGTGCGGGTCGAGGCTCTTCGGCCCGGTGCCGAGGAGGATCTGGTGCACGGGCGCCGCCCGCAGCACGCGCACCTCCTTGGCGAGCTTGTCGCGGATCGGCTCGTACGTCCGCGAGAGCGTGGCCGAGTCATCCCAGGCGCCAAAGATGAGCACCGGGATGAGGAAGATGCAGATCAGGAGCGGCACCGTGCGCGAGGAGGCAAACGCGAGAAACACCGCGCAGGCCGCGAGGAGCGCCAAGAGCCCCAGAAAGTCCTGGGTGAGCAGGATGCTCGTGAACGACACCGTCGTCGCGACCAGCCAGAAGTCCCGCCCGTGCCGCGTGCGCGAGTTGACGAGCTGACAGAGGAGCAGCGGGAACCCGAGGACGAGATAGGCGGCGAGCACGTCGGATTTGGCGAACGTCGCCTTGATCGCCCACGCAGACGCCACCCGCACGCCGCCGGCGGCTCCGCGGCGAGGGCCGATTGCTTCATCGCCGCCAGCTCGAACAGGCCGAGCAGCGACAGCGCGAAGCACGCCAGACCAGCCAGCGTCGCGGCGGACCGGCCCGACTCGCTGGTGAGCCTGGCATTGAGGATCGTGACGGCGACGAGGAAGCCGGTGACGATGTAGTACCCCGTCCCACGCAGGGCGGTTTCCGGATCGGCCGAAAACCACGCGGAGGCGATACCCACCGCCGCGAAGCCCGCCATCGGAAGATAGATCGGCGACCGGTAGAGATACAGCTTGCTGCTGAGCGTCTTCTTGCCGACCATCCACATCCCGAAGACCACGATGGCCAGATAGAGCAGGTTGATCCTGACGCCGTAGATCGTCGCGTAGAGCCACGGATAGAGGCCCGCGGGAAAGAACGATGCGAAGAGGAAGAGCGCGGCCATCGCGACGCCGGCCGTGACGAAGCGGTTGAAGATCTTGATGAAGGTCAATCCCATCAGCTTGAGGTCGAGCAGGAGCGACTGATGGCGGATGTAGACGACCTCGTAGCGGAGCTTGTTGCGCGGCTCCGTCCAGTAGCCGCCGCGGAGCTGCGCGAGTCCCGTGGCACCCGGCCGGACCTGAAACCGCCGAGCATAGCCGGGAATCTCGCGCTTGAACTGCTCGAGGAAGATCGGCCGGACGGGCCGCGGCCCGACCAGGCTCATGTCGCCCTTGATGACGTTGAACAGCTGCGGCAATTCATCGAGCTTCCACTTCTTGAGGAACTTGCCGATCGGCGTATAGACCGAATCCCCTTCCGTGAGGAGACGCGCGCCGATCTGCTTCTCGGCATCCACCTGGAGTGTGCGGAACTTGAAGATGTCGAAGACGCGCTCGTCCTTGCCCACCCGCTGCCCGCGATAGAAGACGGGGCCGCGGCTGCCGAGCTTGACGGCGAGGGCGACGAGCAGCAGGACCGGCGTCAGCAAGAGGAGACCCACCAGGCACAATAAGATTTGGAACGCCCGCGACATCACGTTCTGCCCGCGCGGCGGCAGGAGCGGCACGCTGGGGGCACGCACGGCGGAGCGACGGAGGCTCACGCTCATGTCATGCGCTCCGCCGCCGGAGGTCGGCAGGACGAATGTGGGGACCCAGGCGGCCGGAGGCGGCGCTCACCGTCGCCACCGGGGCCTCGGAGCCGTACTCCTCGTGCCAGAGCGCAAAGATCAAGAGGCCCCAGAGATTCCGGCTGTAGTCCGCCTTGAGGTCGGCGTGGTCCCGGATCATCTGGTGCACGTAGGTGGGGCTGAAGAAGCCCTGCTCGCGCAGGCGCTTCTCGGACAGGACATCGCGCACGTAGTCGTGCAGGTCGTGGCGGAACCAGGCGGCCACCGGCACGTTGAAGCCGCCCTTCTTGCGATTGAGGATCTGTCCGGGGAGCCGATGGGCCATCGCCCGCTTGAGGAGATACTTCTTGCGCAGGCCCCGGAGCTGCAGCTCGGGCGGGATCGTCGCCGCGAACTCGACCAGCTTGTGGTCGATGAGCGGGACCCGCGCCTCGAGCGAGTGCGCCATGCTGGTCCGGTCCACCTTGACGAGGATATCGTCGGGGAGATAGACCCGCTGGTCGACGTACTGCAGCCGGCTGAGCATCGGCGCGTCCTGGCAATCGGCGAACTGGCGCGCGAAGGCCTCGTACGGATCCTCGAGGTCGGCGTTGCCGCCCGCGTAGAGATCGTCCTTCATCTCGGCCGAGAAGATTTCCTTCCACGCGTAGTGGGCCCGCTCCGGCGGCAGGAGGGCGCTCTGGACGAAGCGCTTGGCCTTGTAGTCGAAGCTGATCTTCTTGTGCGAGACGGGCAGTCGGGCCACGAGCGAGGGAATCATGCCGGTGAGACGGGGCGACAGCCCTCTGTAATACGAGGCCATCTTGTAGGCCGCGTAGGTCTCGTATCCGGCGAAGACCTCGTCGCCGCCATCGCCGCCGAGGGCCACCGTCACGTGCTGGCGCGCCAGCTCGGCCAGATAGTAGGACGGGATGGCCGAGGAGTCGGCGAAGGGCTCGTCGAAGAAATGCACGAGCTTGGGCACGAGATCGATGGCGTCCGGTCGCACGACGAGCTCGTGGTGCTCGGTCTCGAAGTGGCGCGCGACGAGCCGGGCATAGGGCAGCTCGTTGAAGCTCTGGCTCTCGAACCCGATCGAAAAGGTCTTGATGGGATCGGAGGACACCTCGCGCATGATCGCGACGATCGTGCTCGAATCGAGTCCGCCGCTCAGGAACACGCCGAGAGGGACGTCGGCGATGAGGCGGTAGCGCACGGACTCCTTCAGGAGCTCGGTCAAGCGCTCGACGTAGTACGCGACGGGCTCGGGGCGCCCGCGAGTCGACTCCGCCGTGGGCTCCGGGCGCCAATACGATTCGACGGTGACGTGTCCCCGCCGGGCGATCAGGCGGTGGCCGGGCTGGAGCTTCTTCACCGCTTCGAAGATCGTCCGCGGCCCCGGGACGTAGTTGTACGCGAGGTAGTCGTTCAAGGCCTGGCGATCGATCTCCCTCGAGACGCCATCGGCGAGGAGCGCTTTGAGCTCGGAGCCGAACACCAGCCGATCGCTCAGCGCCGCGTAATAGAGCGGCTTGATGCCGAGCCGGTCACGGACGAGCACGAGGGTCTCTCGCGCCTTGTCCCACAGCGCGATGGCGAACATTCCCCGGAGGTGATGGACGAAGTCCGGACCGTACTCCTCGTAGAGATGGACGATCGTTTCCGTATCGGAATTGGTGGCGAACCGGTGCCCGCGAGCCTCCAAATTCGGTCGGAGCTCCCGATAATTGTAGATCTCGCCGTTGAAGACGACCCAGACCGTCCCATCCTCGTTCGAAATCGGCTGATGGCCGCCGGCGATGTCGATGATGCTGAGCCGGCGCATCCCGAGGCCCACGGGGCCGTCCACGTAGATGCCTTCGTCGTCGGGACCCCGGTGAACGATGGTCTGACACATCGCCCGGACGATTCCCGCCTCGACCTGCTTGTTCCTGTCGTTATTGAGCTTTCCGGCGATACCGCACATATCGGAGTAATCTTCTTTCCAAAATGAGGAACGGTTTCCTCAAAAGCAGAAGTGCCTGATGCTGCCTGCCTGACGAGCGAGAAAACCCACCGCCAAATGGATGGTTTCGCGCCTCCAGTTCGACCGTCAAGCGCCTCGAGACCTGTACTGACTGCGAACTCTGTGCCAAGCGTTTTGCTTGCGGTCAGCCAGGCCGGCGCGCTAGATTAGCGCGGTTCTCGCCGCCTTTCCAGAGCCGACTCGCGGTTGACGCCAATGGGGTGACGCTCTGCGGAACTCCGCTGGGCCGCTACCGGCGCGGCCTGACCGCGCCGAAGGGCTCGTGGCAAGGTACTTGCTCACACCGGTCCCGGAACGGCTCGCACATCAGCAATTTTCGTATCCAGAGGAGACGGAATGAAGGTCGGTATCGTTGGAGGAGGCCAGATAGCAACCGTGCATATCCCCTACGTTCGCTCCCACCCGGGAGCAGAGGTCGTGGGGCTGACCGATACGGATGAGGGGCGCGCCAAGACCACGGCAGCCCGCTTCGGGATCGCCAATACCACCCGGACCCTTGCCGAGCTGATCGAGCGGCACCGGCCCGATGTCGTGCACATCGTCACGCCCCCGCAGACGCACGCCGCCCTCGCCATCCAGGCGATGGAGGCCGGCTGCCATGTCTTCGTCGAGAAGCCGATGGCGGTCAACCTGGAAGAAGCCGAGGCGATGGAAGCAGCATCCCGGCGCTACGGGGTCAAGCTCTGCGTGGATCACAATCACCTGTTCGATCCGGCCATGGTTCAGGCCAAGGCCATGGTCGCCCAGGGCGGGATCGGCGAGCTGGTGTCCGTGGAAACGTTCGAGGGCTTCTCGCTGGGCACACCGGATAACCCGTATGTCGAGCCCGGCGCCGCCGCGCACTGGGTGCATCGGCTCCCCGGCGGAATCTTTCAGAACCTCGCGCCGCATCCGGTGTACCTCATGCTCGCCTTTCTCGATCCACCGAAGACCCTGCACGCGGTCGCCCAGAAGACGGGCCGCGTGCCGACCTCTTTCGCCGACGAGCTGCGGGTCCTGGTGAGCTCGGACAACGGGCTCGGGTGCTTCATGGTGTCTCTGTCGATCCAGCCCTTCATGAAGTACGTCAACCTCTTCGGAACAGAGGGCTCGATCCGCGTCAACCTCTCGACGAATAGCCTCACCGTCGCCAAGAACCGCGAGCTGCCCCGGGCGCTGGCGCGCGGCATGCTGGGCGTGGACGAAGCCACGCAGCTCGTCCAGAGCACGATGGCGAATGCCTATCAGGTCGCCCGAGGCCGCTTGCGGCCGTATCCCGGGATGGGCGTGCTCATCAGGGAGTTCTATCGCTGCATCGAGGAGAATCGGCCAGTCGCCGGTGGATGGCGAGGCGGGCCGCGAGGTGGTTCGAATCCTCGATCAAGTGTGGGAACAGATCGGCCGCGGCACAGGGTACGCCACCGTCGGCTTCGGAGGCCGAGGTCGATGAAGGTCCTGGTCACGGGCGGTACCGGATTCCTGGGGCGGCACCTGGTCGAGCGGCTCGCCCTCGAAGGCGACGAAGTCTGGGTGCTCGCCCGGGGCGGCAAGTCGGACGCCGAGCTTCGCGGCCTCGGCGTCCACGTGGTTGCGGGCGACGTGCGGCAATGGGCCTCGCTGCGCAAAGCCGTCGAGGGCGTGGACGTCATCTACCATTGCGCGGGCAAGGTCGAAGCGGGCGGGCGCTGGCTCGACTTCCTCGAGGTGAACGTGCTCGGGACCGAACGGCTGATCCAGGCGTCCCTCGAGCACGGGGTGCGCCGGTTCATCCACGTCAGCTCCATCGGGGTCTACCCCGAGCGCCCTGACGGCGCGGTCATCTCGGAAGACGACGGCTACGACGACAATACGGGACGCGGCGGCTACACGCGCTCGAAGATCATGGCCGATCAGCTCGCCTTCTGGTACGCTCGCGCGCAGTCCGCGCCCGTCACGGTCATACGGCCGGCGACGATCTACGGTCCGGGCGGCAAGAACAACCTCGTCCGGGTCGGCGTCAAGAAGGGCCGGTTCAACGTCATCTTCGGGGACGGAGGAAGCGTCATGCCGCTCGTCTACGTGGACAACGTGGTCGACGCGCTCGTGCTCGCCGCGCGGCGAGACGAGGCGGTCGGGCGCGCGTACAACGTGGTCGACGATGACCGGATCACCCAGCGCGAGTACCTCGAGCGCATGGGCGCGGCCCTCGGGCGCGCGCAGACGACGACCTATCTGCCGCTCCCGGCGGTTCGGCTTCTGGCCGGGGGCGCCGACGCGGCGAAGGCGGCGCTTCGGGGCGGGCGGAGAAGTCCGCAGGGCATGTTCTCGCGGATCAGCCGCAGCTTGCAGAGCGCGCAGTACGATACGGCGCGCGCCAAGGCCGAGCTGGGATGGAAGCCGCGGGTCGATTTCGAGGAGGCAATCCGGCGCGTCCGTAAGGGGACCGCTCAGGTTCAGCTTAACGGCGTCAAGATCGACCGGGGTGACCGGCACCCGTCCACCACCACCGCCGTACCGCCCGGTGGTGTCGCGTATCCGGACACGGGCGGACAATGTTTCCATCAAGGACAGCAGGGTTTTGAGGGCCGGCACCGTCGGAATTTGGGTTTCTGGACCGGACTCCAACGGTGACGGCGTCGTCGCACAGATCGTCATAGGCCGGCGACAGCCCGGTGGTTAGCGCCACCGGCGAGGTGAACGCCGACCTCGGCCGGACCGGCAGCAATGACGGCATCAGCTGGATCGACCTGTTTGCCCGCGGCGTATCGCATCACCGGCGCACCTGCACCTTGCCTTTCCGGGAGCCCGGGTCCCGGTGCCTCTCGATCTTCTCGACGTTGCCCTCCCGAGGAGGCAATCCGGACATGCAATCGATCGAGAGGCCCGACCTGACGAACGCGTGGCCGCGGCGCGCGGCGTCTCTCCGCGCGGCCTTCATCCCCCTCTTCCTCCTCCTGGCCTGCTTCGCCGTCGCGCCCCGCCTCGAAGCCGCCTCGTGCGGAGGCGCGCAGCCGTGCAAGTGCGGAGACACGGTCACGTCCAACTACCTGCTCGGCGGCGACCTCGGACCGTGCTCCGGGCATGGTCTCGTCGTCAAGAGCAACGTCGTGCTCGATTGCCGCGGCTTTCAGATCACGGGGCTCGGCGGCACCACCGAGCAGTACGGCATCTCACTCAGCGGGAAACCCGGCGCGGAAATCTCCGGGGCAACGGTGAGAGGATGCCGGGTCAGCCGGTTCCACCGCGGCATCCGGCTGCACGCGGCGAGCAACAGCCTGGTCGCCGACAATACGGCCACCGACAACGGCGATCAACGCAACCACGTCGGCTATGGGATCGACGTCTCCGGCGGATCGCACGATAACGTGATCGAGAACAATCGCGTGCAGCGCAATGCCGACGAGGGCATCCACATCGGCACGGGGAGCCTACAAGAATCGGTTCGCGGGCAATACCAGCGCCGACAACTACCGGGAGAATCTCTACCTGCTGCTCGCCAACGGCAATGTGTTCGTTCGGAACACCTTGGGCCCGGGCGGGGTCAATAGCCTCTACCTCAAGGACTCGAGCGGAAATCTGTTCGAGGGCAATACGTTCCGTGGCAACACGGCGCGGATCGTGGGCGACGCGCGCGACAACCAGTTCATCAACAACACGTTCTCGGGGGCGGGCCTGCATTTCCAGCCCTACAAGGGCACCGCACGGTCCCCGAGCAATAACCGGGTGAGCGGCGGGGCGATCACCGACACCCGGGAATGCGTCCGCTTCACGAGCACCCGCGGAAACGTCGTGGAGGATACCGATCTCAGCGGCTGCCGCACGGCGGTGCGAAGCGAATCGCCGTCGGGTCCCTCGGACAATACGCTGATCGGCGCCCTATCGGCCGCCCTCGTCCTCGACGAGGGCTCGACGCTCACCCGTGGGCGACGGGTGAGCGTTCACGTCAAGGACGCGGCAGGGGCGCCCGTGGCGGGGGCGAAGATCCAGGGGCGAGACGCCTCCGGCACGAGCACGTGGGAGGCAGAGACCGATGCGGCGGGGAATACCCCTCCTCAGGTCTTCCTCACCGAGGCGCGGGTGGGCACCCGCACCGTCCCGCGGACCCCGTTCACGCTCATCGTCACCAAGCCCGGGTATGCGGAGGAGACCCAGGCCGTCTCGACTATCGAGGGCGCAAGCCTGACGGTTTCTCTCCGGCCTGGATAACGGGCCGGCTGCCCGGCCCGCGGTCTCCCGGCGCGCCAGCAGGCGTCGGGACGACGGTCACGGTGGCCCCCACCGCTTCCAGACGCCGCACGTACTCACTCACCTGGTCCGGCAGCACGTGGCGATAGCCGGCGACGGGGAGCTGCTCGAGCAACCGGGTCGCGTCGGCGTAGGGGATTCCGTACTCTCGAGCCATCTCGCTCAGCAGCCCTCGGCGGGAGTCCGCGTCCGTGGGCGCACGCGTGATCATCACGTCGACCGAGGGGAATCGATACTGGCAGTAGTGACAGGCGACCGCGCGGACGCCGAGCGGCTTGCCGCACTGCGGACACACCACGGTCTCCGGCCGGTAACGGGCTGGATAACAGGCGTGGACGAGCAGCACCAGCGGGCCGAGCACCAGGCCAAGGATCACCCACCGGCGCACGCCGCGACCCTTGCGCGCCGCGATCCTCCCGCTGAAGAATGCCGAGACCGCCCACACGACGACGAGGACAAGCACCACCGCAGTTAACCGCATCGCGCCCACTTCCTCCCTGTGCCCGGCGGCGATGCCCGCCCGCTCTCGCGACACACTCCGTAGTCTAGTCGAAACGCCACCGCCAGCGCGAATCTCTGAGCCGGCGCTCGGATGGGCGGGGCGCGACGATCTCGCTCAGCCGGCTCGGCTCACTAGGGCCAGGCCGGCTCGTGGGTGCCTCGCGGCACCGCGGGCGTCGCCCAGACCGGGTGCGCGGCTGGAACGACGTGGCGGAGGCGGGGCTCCTTTCACGGAGATCGCAGGCCGCGTATACTCCCCTGCACAAGGTCGCACGATACCGACCACTTCATCTCCTGGAGGCGAGCCCTCGAATGAGCTCCGAGCGTCTGCTGATGCCGATTGGCGAAGCGATGTTCACCCAGCGCTCTGTCCGGAAGTTCCGGCCCGATCCCATTCCCGCCGCTGACTTGCGGCTGATCGTGGAAGCGGCCGTGAAGGCGCCCAATGGCGGCAACCATCAGATCGGGCGCTTCCTCGTCGTCACGGACCGCGACAAGATCCGCGACTTCGCCAAGCTCTATCACGAGGCGTGGTGGGCCAAGCGCCGGGACGATCATGGCTGGACGGGACCCCAGGACATCCCGCCCGGTGAGAAGAACTACCGCGCCGCCGATGGGCCTCGCCGACGAGATCGGCACCGTGCCCGCCATCGCCTTCGCCTTCGCGGTGCCGCCGGGCTGGGCCAACTCGATCATCCCCGCGTGCCAGAACCTGATGCTCGCCGCCCATGCCCTCGGCATCGGCTCGATTCCCACGACGCTGCACGCCACGGTGATCGACCGCTTCTATGCAATGTTCGGGGTGCCGAAGGACGTGTCCTTCCACTTCTGCATCCCCCTCGGCTACCCCGCGGTGAAGTACGGCCCGAGCCTGCGCAAGCCCATCGCGGAGACGGCCTATCTCGACCGCTGGGGGAGCGCCGTCTCGTGGTGACCACGGGCAAGCCCGCGGTGAGCCTCGCCGCCGTCCCCGGACGACGGCAGGCGACGATCGACATGGCCCGGCGGCTCGAGCAGGAAGGCTTCACCGGCCTCTACTGCCCGAGCTTCGGTGACGGCCTCGGGCTCTGCGAGGCGATCGCGCTCAACACGCGCGAGATCCCGTTCGGCAGCAGCATCGCGAACATGTACGCCCGGCATCCGTATGACTTCGCCCAGACCGCGGCCTTCCTCCACGAGGTCTCGGGCGGCCGGTTTCGCTTCGGAGTCGGGGTCAGCCATGGTCCAACCCATGAGCGGCTCCGCGTCACGGCGGGCAAGCCGCTGGAAGACATGCGCCGATTCGTCGACGATCTCAAGACGGGCGCCAAGCAGGCCGGCGACCTTCCGCCCATCGTGCTCGCCACGCTGCGCAAGAAGATGGTCGCCCTCGCGGGCACTATCGCCCAGGGCGCCGTCTGGGCCAATGCCGCGCGCTGCCACATGCCCGAGTCGCTCGCCCACCTGCCGGAGGCGGCCAAGAGCAATCGAGCACTTCTTCATCGGCAATATGGTGCCGACCTGCATCGATGCCGATCGCGCCGCCGCCGCCGCCGTGAACCGGCGCACGCTCTCCGGCTACGTGAAGCTCCCGAACTACCAGAACTACTGGATCGAGGCGGGCTTCGAGGAGGAGATGCTCGCCATCCGGAAGGCCATCGCCGCCGGTGAGGAGCAGCGAATCCCAGAGCTGATGTCCGACCGCTGGCTCTCCGAGGTCACGCTCTACGGCAGCCCGGCCCAGGTGCGCGAGGGCATCGAGGCGTGGTACGCGGCGGGGGTCAATACGCTGATCGTCGTGCCGTCCTCGGCGCGTGGCAACCAGATGGCGGCCCTTCAAGAGCTGATCGACCTGTATCGCTGACCGACAACGAGGAGGCGTGGATGCTCACCATCGACAAGCCCAAGGATGTCTTCCAGCACATCGGCAAGGAGCTCGGCCCGTCGGAGTGGCTGACCGTGACCCAGGAGATGATCGACAAGTTCGCCGAGGCCACCGGCGACCACCAGTGGATCCACGTGGACGTCGAGCGCGCAAAGCGCGAGCTCCCCGGCGGCAAGACCATCGCCCACGGCTACCTCACGCTGTCGCTCTTGCCCCGGCTGGCGCCCACGCTCATGGCCATCACCGGACGGCGCCGCGGCGTGAACTACGGCTCCAACAAGATCCGCTTCATCAGCCCGGTTCCCGCCGGCTCACGCATCCGCCTTCGCCAGCGGCTCGTCAATGCCGAGGAGACGAAGGACGGCGGCGTGCGGATCACGAGCGAGATGACCGTCGAGGTCGAGGGGGCGAGCGCCCCGCCATGGTCGCGGAGACGATGGGCGTCGTCTACGCGTAGCACTGGGGCAATTTGCTTCGCCATACTTCGGCTCGCAACTTGCCCCAGTGCCGAGGCCGAATTGGCCCTCGCCTTAGGGGACCGGTGCGGAATCGGCGGTGGTCGGTCGAGCAACCGGGCTAGAGCGATGAGAGGGTCCAGCTGCGAGGCGGCGCCCGATGGCCGCACGCGAGGCGTACTCTCTGTACGTTGAGCGTGCGGTCGAGCGCCAGCCCCAGATGGGCCCTTATCGTCGCTCTAGCCGCCCGCCGACGGGCGATCCAGCGCTCGCGCTTGATCCACCCGAAGGCGAACAGCACGCCGGCGACGATCGCCACGACGAGCCACCCCGCCTCGCTCACAGGATTTGAGCCTCCGGGTGTCCCATCGCTTCCTCGCTCATCACCTGCGTGAACGCCGGTTCCCTGATGTCGTCCCGGCCGTAGCGGACCTCCACCGGCAATGCCGGGCTCGACACGGGCGTCCCCCGAATGCTTCGGGATGCTGATGCCGAAAACAGGCGGCGATCATCTCGAGGGCCGAGCCGTCTGCGAGCGTCTCGCAACTCCATCGCGGCTCAGTGCGCTCGCTTCTTGAGCGCGGCGATCCGGTCTTCTGTCCCGGGATGCGTCGCGAAGAAGCCGCCGCTGTCCGATCCCGCCGCCTGCATCAGCCATGTCAGCGTGTCGATCATGAGCTGCTTCGACTGTCCCGTGCGCTCGAGGATCTCGGCACCATGCTTGTCCGCCGCATACTCCTCCTTGCGGCTGTACGCCCGCGCGACGAGCGTCCCCGGCGATCGGCGTGACCGCGCCGCTACCCGGAATGAGCTGGTCGAGAATGACCATGCCGATGTTCAGCCCCGCCCCCAGCGCCTGCGCCTTGGCGACGTGCCCGAGATCTTCGTGAGCGACCTCGTGCGCGAGGATCGCGGTGAGCTGAGCGTCATTGGCCTTCTGCAAGAGGCCGGTGGTGACGAAGAACTCCCCGTTGCCGGCATTGGCGGCATTGATCGACGGGTCGTCCATGATCCCCACCTTGATCTGCTTGAGGTCGCGCGGCTTATCCATCGCGGCGATGAGCGGCACCATGATCCGCTTGATCCGCTCGCCCTGCGCCGGGTCGACCTTGGTCTGAGCGGTGCGCTGCGCCGGTGCCTCCGCCCGCGGAGCGGAGTGGGTGGGGCTCGAAGATTCGACCGCGCATCCGCCAATGAGAACCGCAACGGTCGCCAGGCACGTGATGCTCTTCACAACATTCGCGTATTCGTGCATCGTCGTCGCTCCTTGTGAAAGGTGGAGATCGGCACGGCGTAGCCGCGTTGCATCTGCGACCTGCGGGAGCAAGACGGATACCAGCCAGGCCATCGCCATCAAGTGGCAGTTTCTCCCTGCTCACGTCACGAAGCGCGTATGGAGCAGCCGTAGTTACTCGGTAGGATCTTCCCGCGCGCATCTCCGTTCCACTTGGCACGCCCGTCGCAGCCCGAAGCCCGGGAGGAACAACGAGATGCCAACCCTACGATCGATTCCAGGATGGGCCGCCTGCGCCCTCGCCGTCTCCTTACTCGCACCTTCGGCGGCAATGCCCGCCTCCCGCAGCCATCATTCCGGGAGAGATGGCGGCCATCGAGGCCACGGCGCCTCTCGACGATGCGTCGCCATCAGACGAGGCGGTGAAGGCCGCGATCGCCGCCGCTGTCCAGAAGGCCGCGCGGGGAGCGATTGCCATGGGGCTCCCTGGCTCCACATTCAGGCGGCCTATGTCCGCCCGGGCTATGTCGGCGTTCAAGTCCTCGCGACGGCGAGGCCATCGGTCGATGAGCTCGACGCACGACCAGACCGCCCGGAGAGCACACCTTCTGATTCGGGCGCCGATCGGGACGTGGACGACAGCGTTTACAGGATTCGCCTGTAGTGGCCAGTCCCGTCCGCCTTTCCGGGTCATTCCGATCGTTCCCGGTAAGCTCTACGTCGACGGAGCGGACCCGCGACGCACCAGGGTGCGCAAGTGCGCGAAGACTGGGCGATTTCGGCAGGCGGCATGTGACTTGCTCTCTCACTGGTGTGCAGGACGCAGCACACTCCAGACGGAAGGAGCACACGCGATGAATAGCGACGTGTTGAAGGGGAAGTGGAAGGAGATGAAGGGCAAGGTCAAGGAGCAGTGGGGCAAGCTCACCGACGACGATCTCGACAAGATCGAGGGCCGCTCCGATCAGATGATCGGCCTCCTCCAGCAGCGTTACGGGTACGCCCGTGAGAAGGCGGAGGAAGAGTACAACCGGTTCACTTCGAGCTTCGCGTCGAGCACTCCTGGTCGCCGCGAGCAGCAGAGCACGCCTCGCTAGCTCGGACGGACGCGACAACTAGCGCCTGGTCCTCGGGCGCATTCGGGCGGCTGGAGGTCGGAGGAGTAATCCGCGGCCCCCAGCCGTTCTACATCTCAGCTCCCGATCGTGATATATCGGCTCCATGACGACACCGAGGCCCTTTCTGAATGTGCCGTATGGAGCGTATCTCAGCCGGCAGGTGCCGGCGCCGGACGAGGAGTTGACTCGCGTCGGGCCCGGCACACCGTGCGGCGAATATCTCCGCCGGTTCTGGCAGCCCGTCGCCTTCGCGCGCGAGCTGGGCGCAGTCCCGCTCGCCATCCGCATCATGGGCGAGGACCTGGTGGTCTTTCGGGATCGGAGCGGGCGGGTGGGCCTGCTCCAGCGACACTGCACGCACCGGGGCACCTCGCTCGAATTCGGCCTGATCAGCGAGCGCGGCATCCGCTGCTGCTATCACGGATGGGTGTTCGACGTGGACGGCCGGATCCTCGAGACGCCGGGCGAGCCGGCGTCGAGCACGCTCAGGGACCGGCTCTGCCAGGGCGCGTACCCGACTCACGAGTTCGCCGGCCTCGTCTTCGCCTACATGGGTCCGCCGGATCGGCGGCCGGCGTTTCCGCTCTACGACACGTTCGACCTGCCGGGCTTCACGCTCGAGCCGGCGGGCAAGTTCATGCTTCCCTGCAACTGGCTGCAGATCAAGGACAACAGCATGGACCCGGTCCACACCTCGTTCCTGCACGCCATCTCGAGCGGCTACCAGTTCACCGAGGCCTTCGGCGCGCTCGCCGAGCTCGACTGGGAGGACACGCCCTACGGGATGATCTACATCGCCACCCGGCGCATCGGACGACCTCGTCTGGGTGCGCGTCTGCGACTTCATGGCGCCCAATGTCCACCAGTTCACGCGCGAGATCGAGGAGGCCTCGCGGGAGAAGATCGCGAGCCGCCCGGTCATCATCCGCTGGGCCGTTCCGATCGACGACACCCATACCTGGAACATGGAGCTGGCCCAGGTCGATCCGGCGTGGGGGCTCACCCCGACGGAGATCGGGCGGCCCGGCTTCGGCCAGTCGAACGACCGCCCCTACGAGGAGCGCCAGGCGCATCCCGCGGACTACGACGCGCAGTCGGGCCAGCGCGCGATCGCCATCCACGCGCTCGAGCATCTGGCCTCGACGGACCGCGGCGTCATCATGCTGCGGAAGATCGTGCGCGACGGCATCCGCGCCGTTGCCGCGGGCGAGACCCGAGGAGCTCCTGCGCGAGCCACGGCCGCCGATCGCCACCTATACGCAGGACACGGTGCTGAGAATCCCCGCCGAGGCGGACTCCGAGGCCGACCGGCGCCTCCTGCGCGAGACCGGTCGCAAGGTCACGCGAGGCTGCTGGGCGGAGCCGCCGGTCAGTGCGCGTGAAGAATCGCGTGATCGAGGAGCGCCACGGCTCTGCCGGGGCGCTTCGAGCGTCTGGGGGCGATCGAGGAGCGCCACGGCTTCGCCGGGGCGCTTCCGAGCGTCTGGGGGCGTGGGGGCCCTGTCGTGGCCCCCACTCTAGACGATCGGCCGGAGGCCTGCCAGGGCCGCGCGGCCTCGAAGGCGGCCGAGGCCTGTAGCACCGTGAGGTCGGCGAAGCGGCGCCCGACGATCTGCAGGCCCACGGGCAAGCCCGACGGCGTGAGCCCGGCCGGCACCGTGGCGGCCGGCTGCTGGGTGAAGTTGAAGGGATAGCTGAACGAGGCCCACGGGAACCAGTCCCAGCGGTGCTGGGGATAGTGCTCGGGATTGAGCCGCTCGACGGGAAAGGCCGCCACCGAGATCGTGGGCGTGAGCAAGAGGTCGTAGCGCTCGAAGAGCGGCCGCACGGTATCCCATAGGGCCAGCTTCTCGGCCCGCGCCTCGACGTAGTCCACCGCGGTGAGGCCCATGCCGTCGTCGATGCAGGCGACGAGGCCCGGATCCATCCGATCCCGCCACTCCTTCATGTACTGCGCGCGATTGCCCGCCATGTGGGCCGCCCACAGGCGCCGGATGAGCCGGGAGGTATCGGCAAAGCCCGGATTCACGGCCTCGACGGTGCAGCCGAGCTCCTCGAAGACGCGCGCCGCCTCGTCGACCCTGGCCGTCACCTCGGCATCGACCTGGAGGCCGCCGAGGTCGCGACTATATGCCACGCGCAGCCCCTTGATCCCTCGGTCGAGCTCACCCACGTAGTCGGCGGGCTTGGCCTCGAGCGACGTCCGGTCCCACTCGTCGGGGCCGGCCATCACCGCCAGCATCAGGGCCGCGTCTGCCACGGTGCGCGTGATCGGTCCCGAGTGCGAGCCGTAGTCGTCGTTCGAGACCGGCCACATGGGCACCCGGCCATACGACGGCTTGAGGCCGTAGACGCCGCAGAACGCGGCGGGAATGCGAATCGAGCCGGCGCCGTCCGAGCCATTGGCGAGCGGCCCGAGCCCTGCCGCGGTGGCGGCCGCCGCGCCCGAGCTGGAGCCGCCGGGCGTCATCGCGGTATTCCACGGATTGCGCGTGTGCCCCGTGACCGGGCTCTGGCCGAGGGCCTTCCAGCCGAACTCCGGGCTCGTCGTCTTGCCCACCATGATGGCGCCCGCATCCTTCAGCCGGCGGACGAACGGAGCATCCACGTCGGGAACGCGATGCTCGAAGATGAACGACCCGGACATGGTCCGGACACCCTTCGTGAGGGCCAGATCCTTGATGGACACCGGAATGCCGTGAAGATCGCCGAGGGGCCGGCCCGCCATCACCATCGCCTCGGCGCGGCGCGCTTCGTCCATCGCCTCCGTCGCCATCATCGTGCAGTACGCGTTGATGACCGGGTTGATGCGCTCGATGCGCGCGAGCACCGCCTCCATCAGCTCCACGGGCGACAGCGCCTTGAGCGGATCAACCGCGACAGCTCGGTGGCGGGCGTATAGCAGAGATCGGTGGCGTTCATGCCAGTGGCGCCGTGCGCCGACGCTAGCATGCGCCGGCCGTCTTGCGCCACCCGCGCGCTTCGGACTATTCTCTGGGCGCGGTACCGGCGCCATCGAGCCGTCAGTGCAATTCGAGGGCGGACCACAAGGGGAGACCATGCTGAGATCGACGCACAGCTCAACGTCCATCGGCCGGCGGCGCTTCGTGCAGGGTCGGTCGCCGCCGCCGGGCTCGGCCTGCTGCCGCGCTCCGTCGCCGCTCAGGCCGCGGGACCATGGGCGACGCGCCCGGCCGGCAACCCGCCGCCGCTCACCTTCGTGGTCTGGCAATACGGGAAGATCTACGAGCAGATCGGCAAGCAGTTCGAGCAGGACTGGAGCGTCAAGCTCAACCAGATCATCGAGCCGAACGTCGAGCCGCAGGTCGCGAAGCTCACCGCCATGTACGCGGCGGGGACCCGGTGGACGTCTCGCAAGCGCCCGTCCAGTATCTTTCGAGCTACATCGACCAGGGGATCGCGGCGCCCATCGACGGCCTCCCCGGCGTGGAGCAGTACGTCAAGGACTTCACGCCGTTCACACGCGCCATCGCGCAGCGCGACGGCAAGACCTGGGGCTTGCCCTACTTCTCCACGGTGTGGGCGTTCATCTACAACGACGAGCTCCTCACCAAGGCCGGCTTCAAGGGCAAGCCGTTTTCGAGCTATCCGGAGCTGATCGAGCAGGCGAAGAAGGCCAAGCGCGACGGCGTGTGCAAGTACCCCATCCTGTGGGTGGCCGGGGCGGGATTCGAGCAGCTCCCGCGACCTGGTTCAGCATGACCCAGAACCGAGGCGGCGCCATCTTCGACAAGCAGCTCGCGCCCCAGCTCGGTGCCGGGTCGGTGGCCCGCGAGACGCTCAAGTGGTGGCAGAACACGTTCAAGGAAGAGCTCGCCGATCCGAGCTCCTTGAACCTGCGCTTCATCCCGGCGGTGAAGGCGTTCAATGCCGGCCAGCACGTCTACCTCGGCACGCTCCACCACTACTACATCAGCCTCGTGAACGACCCCGCGCAGTCGCCCATCGCCGGCAAGGGCGGGTGGTCGGCCATCCCGGAGATGGCAAAACCATCGGCTACACGATGCTCTACATGATGGTCAGCACCACCAAGAACAAGGAATGGGCGTGGAAGCTCCTGCAGGCCCTCGGCGGGCGCACCAAGGACGGCGAGTACACGCAGGCCAACCGCCTCGCCACCGACGCCATGCTCGGCAGCGGCTACCAGTCGGTGATGGACTCCGATCTCCTGAAGAAGGGCTGGGCCAAGTGGGCGGATGTGCCGACCGTCCTCGGCCTCTGGAGCAAGGCGGCGAACTTCGCCGACGTCGTCCCCGCCGTGTACCAGCCGTGGTACCCGCGCTGGAGCGATGCCATGAACGTCGAGCTGACCGCTTGCCTGTCGGGGAAGATCACGCCGGATCAGGCGTGCGACAACATGGTCGCGGCCGTGGCGAAGGCCAAGCGCGGCTGAGCGTCCTCGCGCCGCGACACTCAGCGTGGCGACGAATCCGCGGGCGGGGGCGGGGGCGCTCTCCCCGGGACACGCTGACCCGCTCCCTTTGCCCGCTCTCGATGGTGACCACGAGATCGAGGTCGCTGGCTTCGGCGGCGCGCAGAAGCAACGGTCCCGGGAGAGCGCCCCCGCCCCCGCCCTTCCCGCTGCGTTCATCGGCTCGTGAATCTCGCCATGAGTACCCGGCGGTCGGAGTTGCGGGTCGGGGTTTTTGCGTTCTGGATGAACTTGCCTGCTCTCGTTTGTCTGGTCGTCGTCTTGGCGTATCCCATCGGGTATGCGGCGTATTTGTCGGTGCACGAGGTGAGCCTGCGGCAGCTTCGAGCGGCGAGATGCCGTGGGCGGGATTGGCGAATTTCGCGCGGCTGCTCGATGACGAGGTGTTCTGGCTCTCGCTGCGGCATACCTTCGTGTTCGCAGTGGTGTCGGTGGTGCTGGAGGTGGTGCTGGCACTCGGGATCGCACTCGTGATCGACGACGAGCGCGTGTGGATCTCGCGGGTCACGCGGGCGCTGATCTTGCTGCCGTGGGCGGTGCCGCCCATCGTGAACGGGTTGCTGTGGGCATTCATCTTCAATGCGCAGTACGGGTATCTGAACCGGACGCTGTCCGCGATCGGCGTGATCGACGAGAACGTGAACTGGCTCGGCACGCCCGGTCTCGCCATGGCGGCGGTGATCACGGCCTACGTGTGGCGCACGACGCCGTTCAACATCCTGCTGTATCACGCGGCGCTTCAGGGCATTCCCGGCGAGCTGTACGAGGCGGCCGACGTGGATGGGGCCTCGGCCGGGCAGCGGTTCTGGAGCGTCACGCTGCCGCTGCTCCTGCCGGTCATCGCGGTGAGCCTCATCCTGAGAACGACCTTCGCCTTCATGGTGTTCGACGAGATCCTCGCCATCACCCAGGGCGGTCCCGGCAATGACACCTGGGTGGCCGCCTGGTACACGTACCGGATGTCGTTCCAGCCGCCGTTCAATATCGGCCTCGGCGCGGCCTCGGCGTGGATGCTCGCGCTCATCGTCGGCGCGATCAGCCTCGTCTACGTCCGCTTCCTCTACCGCCGGGTGGAGCTCTGATGGCCGCCACCCGCCGGCGCGCCTCGTCGCGGCACCGCCTCACCGCTCGGCAGGGCGCCGGCCTGTGGCTCGCCAATCTGGCCGCCATCGCGCTTCCTCGTGGCGCCGCTCGTCCCCGTCGTCCTCGGCAGCCTCCACACCGAGAAGAGCCTCCAGCAGGACGTCCGGTCGCTGCTCATGAGACCCGGCGACTTCACGGCCGCGAACTACCGCCTGATCCTGTCGGGCGGCGCCGCGCGGGGCCCCATCTTCGAGCAGGTGTCCTATCTCCCCAAGTCCGTCGAGCGCTTCCCGACGGCCTTCCTGAACAGCACGATGGTCGGCGTGGCGGTCACGGCGGCGACCCTCGTCGTCGCCGGTCTCTCCGCCTATGCCATCGCGCGACTCGGTCTCCCTGGACGCAGGTGCTGCTCAAGGCGAGCGTGGCCAGCCGGATGATCCCGCTGATCGTGCTCATGGTCCCGCTCTACGTGATGTTCCGCCGCTACGGGCTCCTCAACTCGCTCTGGGGCGTGATCGTGGCGGAGATCGGCTTCCTCATCCCCTACGCCGTCCTCATTCTCACGCCGTACTTCGCCTCGCTGCCGTCGGAGCTGGAGGATGCGGCCAGGATCGACGGCTGCACGCGCTTCACCGCCTTCCTGCGCGTCCTCCTGCCCCTCGCCACGCCGGGCCTCGCCGCCTGCGGCGTCATCCTCTTCGTCATCTCCTGGCACGAGCTGCTCATCCCGCTCATCGTCGTGAACCGGCCGGAGATCATGACGCTGCCCGTCGTCCTCGCCGGTCTCGTGTCCGACTACTTCGTCTTCTTCACCCTCATGATGGCGATCTGCCTCCTCGGCCTCCTCCCCACCGTGGTCCTCGTGCTGCTGCTGCGGAAGTACATCGTCCGCGGGCTCGTGGCGGGGCGCTCAGGGGTGAGCAGGATGCGCATAAAGCGGTCCATCTGCGTTGCTGGTACTCCTCACCGCACGCTCAACATGTAGACGAGACCGCCTCGCGTGCGGCCGTCGGGCGCCGCCTCGCATCTGGACCTTCTTGAGCATCCTGCGGGATGTTCGGCCGACTACGAGATCGCAGTGTGATTCGATTCGGACTGATCGGCTATGGGGCCTGGGGCCGTCACCATGCCGAGGCCATCGCGAAGGCGCCGGGCGCCCGGCTCGCCGCGATCGCCTGTCGCACCGAGGCCACCGCCGAGGCGGCGCGGCGCGACTTCCCCGACGTCCCCGTCCATCTCGACTACCGCGAGCTCCTCGCCCGGCTCCGACGTGGACGCCGTCGACATCGTGCTGCCGAACGACCTGCACGCCGAGGTCGGCGTGGCCGCCCTCGAGCGCGGCGTGGACGTGCTCCTCGAGAAGCCCATGGCCCGGACCGCCGAGGAATGCGATGCGCTGATGGCGGCCGCGGCGCGCTCCGGCCGGATCCTCTCGATCGGCCACGAGCTGCGCCTGTCCGCGCAGTGGGGGCGGATCAAGGCGATGATCGACGCGGGCGAGATCGGCGAGCCGCTCTACATGCTCTTCGAGCTCTTCCGCTTCCCCTATCGCCGCGGCGCCGGGGCTGGCGCTACGAGCGCGAGCGCGTGGGCTCGTGGATCCTCGAGGAGCCCGTCCATGCCTTCGACTTCGCGCTCTGGTTCTTCGAGCGCTGGGGCGACCCCACCTCCGTCGTGGCACTCGGCAACGGCAAGACGGCCGCCGAGGGGATGTGCGACAACTTCACCGCGATGGTCCGATTCCCCGGCGGCCGCTACGCCGTCATCAGCCAGACGCTCGCCGCCTTCCAGTACCACCAGGTCATGGAGGTCGTGGGCTCCGAGGGCGCGATCCGCGGCTGGTGGTCCGGCACCCTCGACCGCACCCTCGCGCCCACCTTCGCGCTCACGGTGAAGCGCCGCGGGCACCCTGAGCCCGAGACCATCCCGATCGAGCGCTCCGGCGAGGTCTTCGAGCTGCACGACCAGCTCGCGCGGACGGTGACGGCCTTCGAGGCGCGGCGCCCGCTCGTCACCGGGGTCGAGGCGCGCAAGCGGGTCATCGTGTGCGTCGAGGCGGAGCGCTCGCTCCGCGAGGGCCGGGAGATCCCGCTGCGCTTCTGATCCCGCGTGGCGGCCACCCCGCGCACGACAGCGCGGCGCCATTACTCGCGAGGGAATTGCCGGCACCTCCCGGTTCCCGGACCATGACGGGCAAGGGAGGAACCGACGATGACCCTCTACGAGCCTCCGGTCAGTCACGTCCTCACGGCACTGCTGGTGCTCGCCGGCGCCTGCGCCGCCGTCGCGGGCGTCGGGATGATGAGCAGGGCCCTCAGGCGGGGGATGCGCTCCACCTCATCCGGGGTATCCGCGTCCTGATCCTCGGCCTGGTCGCGGGTCTCGCGGCGCTCACGTTCGCGACCGGCAATACGGGCTTCCTCGTGATCGGCCTGCTGATCCTGGCCGAGGAGATCTACGAGACCGCCACGCTGGCCGCCATCATCCGTCTGGGAGACGGCCCGGCAGCCCGTAGCAGTGAAATGACTGGTCCAGCCGGAATCTGGTGATCGATTCCGGTCGGCAACGGCCGCAAGCGCGTACGTCGCCGGGCATCGGCAACCTGCTACGTCACCAGCCGGAGGCCCTCGGGCAGGCTCTCGCCGAACGCGCGCACGCGCTCGCTCTCGGAGGGCGGCCGGACCTCGATGAGTCGGATGGGCGGCTCGGGCAACACCCCGGATGCCACCACCCGGTCGTAGACCTCGCGCCCGAGGTCCTCGTCGACGTCCAGGGCCGGGTCTCCGGTGCGCGCCGCGATCTGCACGGCCGTCGCCGCGATATCCGGGGACAGCGGGCCGAGAGCGAGCAATGCGTGCACCCACTGTCCGGCCGTCTGCGCGTCCACGACGGTATTGAGCGGGCCGTACAGGGCCGGCGGGCGCCCGTTCGCCCGAGCGCCCACAGCAAGCTGCCATTGCGGGGCTCTCGCTTCAGCCGAGCCAGCAACTCGGCGCCGAGCGCTCGCCGGTGCCGCGCCGGCAGATCCTCCAGGCTCGCGAGCAGGCGCAGCGCCTCGCGCTCGACCTGGGGCGGCAGGCGCTTCGGCCGCTTGCCGGCCGCGGCCATGACGAGGGGCGCCTGGCGATCATAGATCTCGTGCTGCTGCCCGGGCGTAAGGCCGCCGGCGATGCGCTGCCAGAGGACCAGCCACTCCGCCTGACACTGGACGTCCGCGGCAAACGCCGGCCCGGTGAGGTACAGCCGGCGTGCGTGCGTCATCCGCCAGTCGTCGCGCGTGGCGCCGAATCCCGGGCGCAGGCAGTAGCCGAGGAGGTTCAGCCAGCGGGCCTCGTGCCGGGGCGACCGCCGCCGGCCATCCGGCACCTCGAGGAGCGCGTCGGCGATGGGCCGCACCGCGCCGAGCGGCCAGGCCTGCCTGGCAAACCCGAGACGCTCCTCGAGGCGGGCCATGAGGGTATCGGGCGTGACCGAGGCATCGACGCTTCCGCCGAACAGCGTCTTCACGAGGGCGACCGCGTCGGCCACCGCGCCGGGATCGATCACCGCGGAGGTCGGCTCGGGCGCCTCTCCGCCGCGTCCGTGGCCCGCGCCCGCCGCTCGAAGCTGGAACTGCAGGCGCCAGCGGTGTCCGGTCGCGGGGGCGATGATCCACAGCTCGAGCGTGCCGAGCTCGGTGTAGACCACCTCGAGCACGACGCGGATGTCGGCGTGCCGGGAGCGCTGGCCGAAGCGCAGCTCGGTCACGAGCGGCGCGTGCCGGTGCGCGGAGGGATCCACGGGGCGACGTCGCCGAACTCGGCGGCGCTCGTCAGGCTGGACACGAGCGTGAACGACAGCGGGCGGTTGGCCTTCACCGCGAACGCCCGCGCCTCGAGCCGTCGCGTGGTCCCCTCCTGCGTGCCGCGCGGCAAGACGCAGACGGCCTGTCGCTCGCCGTCACCCGCCTCGCCGCCGAGCGCCAGGAAGCACGCGCGGGGATGGCCGCCGCCGATGCGCAGCCCGAGGCCTCGCCGCACCAGGCCGGAGTACGCCGCGCCCTCGGCCACCGCCACCGCCGGCGCCGCGTTCGCGAGCACGCGCAGGGGCCACGGGCGGCCGTCGGCCTCGGTGAACCAGCCGGACACGACCTGGGCGAGGCGCGTCTGCGTCTCCTCCGGCGTGAAGAACCCCCGTTGAGCAGCAACACGTCCGGGCGCACCGCGCTGCGATCGCCGGCCGCGCGCAGGAACCTGGCGAGATGCCGGGTGATCGCCGGGTCGGCGGCGAACGGCAAGCCCGAGCTCTCGGAGCCCGCTCCGCCGTCCCTGCGTCCGGCTCGGCGTCGATGGCGCAGGCCGGCAGGAAGCCGCCGAGCAGGAGCCGCACGACGTCCTCGCGCGCGAGGTCCACGGACAGGGCGCCGCCGACGACGGCGCCGCCGCTTCCGAGGAGCGACACCGTGGCCCGATCCACCGGCGGAGGCCCGAGCAGGCGCTCCTTCACCGCCGCGCACTGACGCCGGAGCGCCTGCTGCTGGCGCAGCGTCAGCCGCGCCTGACCGAGCCGCTCCTGCACCAGCGCGGTCAGCGCGAGATCGACGTTGTCGCCGCCCAGCAGCAGGTGCTCGCCGACCGCGATGCGCTCGAGCACCGGCCCGTCCGCCTCGGCGCGCACCGACACCAGGGTGAAGTCGGTCGTGCCGCCGCCGACGTCGCAGATCAGCACGCGGTCGCCGTCGCGGAGCGACGCGGCGAGCCGCCCGCGGTTGGCCGCGATCCAGGCGTAGAGCGCGGCCGTCGGCTCCTCGACCATGGTCAAGTGCTCGATGCCGGCCGCCCGCGCCGCCTCGATCGTCAGCTCGCGGGCTTCCTCGTCGAACGACGCGGGCACCGTGAGGGTGACGGCCTGCCGCTCGAATGCCAGCGGCGCGGCGGCGAAGCGGTGATTCCAGGCATCGCGCACGTGCCGGAGCACGGCGGCCGAGGCATCGACCGGCGAGAGCGCCGAGCCGCCCGCCTCGCCCCCCAGGGCAACAGCGGGGCGCGCCGATCGACAGCGTCGCTGCACAGCCACGACTTCGCCGACGACACGAGGCGACCCGGCACGAGCGCCCCGTGGTCGCGCGCCCAGGCGCCGACGACGTGGGAGGGTGTTTCGCCCACGGCAGGTCGAACCGGCCCGACTCGCGCTCCTCGGGGCGGAGCAGGTAGACAACGGACGGCAGCGTCGCCATGGGCGCCACTTCGCCCTCGGCCACGAGCTGGGGAACCTCGAACACGCGGACGCGCGGCGCGCCCGCGTCGGTCAGCTCGCGCAGGTCAGCAAAGGCGACGGCCGAGTTGGTGGTGCCCAGATCGATGCCGATGACGAAGCGCGGCGTGCCGGGCTCGCCCTCGGCCAGCGGATCCGACATGGCGCCGGGCACCGATCAGCGCGCGGTGGCCCGCCGCGCGCGGCGCTCGCCGAGGTCCCTCACCGCGCCGCCTCGATCAGCTCAGCCGCGCGCCGCGTCTCGCTGCCGGATGTTCCACTCGAGCTTCCAGCGGTGCGAGTCGTCGCGCGCGACAAGCCACAGCTCGATCGTGCCCACCTCGGTCACGCGGCTCTCGAGCCTCACGGGCAAGACGGAGTGCTCGCGACCCGGAAGGGTCAGCGTGACCTCGAGCGGATGGAGCTCGTCGATCTCGGTGCCCCAGTCCTCCACGAGGGTGCCGACGGTGTCCTGCTTTCGGGCCGCGGATGACAGGAACCGGAACTCCGCCGCCTCGCCGACCACGAGGCCGAACTCGCGCCCCGAGATCGTGGCCTCGGTCCCTTCCTCCATGCCGAACGGCACGACGCACAGCGCCTTGATCGGGGCCTCGAGACCGGGCACCGCGGGCATGGCGCTCTCGATCCCGATGTAGTACGTGCTCGGGGCGCCGCCGCGGATGCGCACGCCGCGCCCGCGGCGGGTGAGCCCGTAGTAGGCGGCGCCGCGCGCCACCGCGTGGTCGAGGTCGGGCGCCTCCAGCACGCCGGCCTTGCCGAGCGGCGGGAATCCGTCGGCGACCAGCCACGCGTCGAGCGCCCCGACGCACCCGATCGCGCAGCGCCGCCGCCTTCATGACGCCGCCGTTGAAGAGCACGTGGGTCGGCGCGGCCAGTCCGCTCGGGCCGCGCCGCAGCCGGATGCCCTGCTCGACGCTGTCCGCGGCCAGCTCGGCGAGGAACCGCGCGAGGTGCTTGCGTGATCGCGGCATCGGCGGCATAGGGCAGGCCCAGCTCCTGCAGGCCGACCCGACGCGTCCGCTGGGGCCGCGCATCGGCGCCGACCATCGGGAAGAAGCCCTCGACCAGCGTGTCGACCAGCTCGTCGCGCGTGAGCTCGGTGGAGATCGAGCCGCCGACCAGGCGCGTGCCCCGGCCCAGTATGGTGACGGGCTGGGCCTTGACGCGAGCCCCCTCGAAGAGCCGCTCCTTGCCGACCCGGCACTGGTGCCAGAGCTGCTGGAGCTGCCACGAGTCGATGCGGTGGCCGGCGCCCTCGAGCTTCTGCTGCAGCCGTCGCGCGAGCGCCAGATCCATGTTGTCGCCGCCCAGCAGGATGTGCTCGCCCACGGCGACGCGGCGCAGCGCGAGCGAGCCGCCCTCCTCGCCGACCGCGATGAGGCTGAAGTCGGTGGTGCCGCCGCCCACGTCGCACACCAGCACCAGGTCGCCCACCTTCACGCGCTTGCGCCAGGCGTCGCCCTGCGCGGCGAGCCACGCGTAGAACGCCGCCTGGGGCTCTTCGAGGAGGCGCACGCCCGGCAAGCCGGCCTCCGCCGCCGCCCGGAGCGTCAGCGCCCGGGCCTCCTCGTCGAACGAGGCGGGCACGGTCACGAGCACCTCGTGGTCGGCGAGCGCCGCGTCGTCGTCGCCGTGCGCGTGCTGCCACGCGCGAGCCAGGTGCGCCAGGTACCGCGCCGACGCGAACACGGGCGACACGCGGCGAACGTCGTCCGGCGCCTGCCACGGCAGGATGTCGGCGGTCCGGTCCACGCCCGCGTGCGAGAGCCACGACTTCGCCGACGCCACCAGGCGGGCCGGATTCTCGGCGCCGCGCTTGCGCGCGAGCTCGCCGATCACCGCGTCGGCCTCGGCGTCCCACGGCAACGCGATCGCCCCGGCCGCGAAATCCGCCGGACCCGGCAGGAAGAGGAACGACGGCAGGAGCGTGGGCGCGGCGACCTCGCCGGGATTGATGAGCTGCGCGATGCCCTGCACGGCCGGCGACGCATCGTCTCCTGCGCTCGTGTCGACGTCCGCGAGCGCGCAGTTCGTCGTGCCGAGGTCGATGCCGATGATGAACCGGGCGTCCACGTCAGCTGATTTCCACCTCGGCCGGCGTCACGACCTGCCGCGCAGCCGAGGCGGCCAGCGGCGGCAGGGCCAGCCGGCCGACGCGCCAGCCGCGGTGGCGCACGGTGCCGAGGTAGCTCGCCTGCTGGCCCACGTTGCCGACGAGCTTGACCGTGAAGGGGTCCACGGGGGCGCCCAGCGCCGATGGTCTGGCCTTCCAGGTCGGCGAGAATCGGCTCGATGGGCAGGTAGCGATCGATCACCCGGCGGCAGCTCGCGTGCACCTCGCGCACCGCGGCGCCGACCTGCGCGTCGCCGTACGCGGCGATGTCCTCGAACAGGAAGTCGACCAGGCGGCCGTCGCGCTGGAACAGGGCGAGCAATTGAATCGCGCGGTCACCCGGATCGTCCGCTGCCACCGCCGCGAGCGGGCCCGCGGTCGCCACGGTCGCGGCCGGGCGCGCCGCCGCCCCACGCGGCGCGGAGGGCGCGACCACCTCGACGATATCCGCCGGCACGATGCCCTTGAACAGCAGGGCGAAGAAGCACCTGAACGCGAACGCGACACGCCGACCGAAGCTCATCGCGGCCATGGACCCCCGAGGGAGCGCGCCGGGCAATCGAAAGCCGCCCGTCCGGCTCGAGCGAACCACCCACGTTACCCTGCGCCACGCCTCGCGGGCAAGCACCCCATGACGGCCGCGACAACACGCAGCGCGTGGACCGACTCACCTTCGTCGCCATGCGCGACGTCCGCGCGGGCGAGGAGCTGACCTGCGACTGGGCGATGGAGGACAACATCCCAGCGAGGACGGAGTGCCGCCGTGGCGCCCCGACGTGCCGGAAGATCCTGACGGGTCGAGACTGGACCAAGCCCGTGCTCCGCGGAAGTCCCGGCGGTACGTCTCCCCTAACTCGGGACCAGGACGCGGCGGAGGGCCAGAGCAGCCCGGGCACAACCGAGGAGATGCCCTACCGTCCTTTCGACCTAGCGGTCGTCGTCCTCGTCAAACGCCGATCCGAGCGACAGGCACTCGAATGGCGCGAAGAGCTCACTCGGGCGGCACCCGCGTGGCGCCACGCCGCGAGTCCCTTCGCCCCGTCCTCACCCGCTCAGGCATGGACGCCGATGATCTTGTCCCAGTCGGTCGCGTGCTGGTAGGCGTGTGCGACCCGCATGAGGAGCGGATCGTCGAAGAAACGCCCGACGAGCTGCATGCTGACCGGGAGACCAGCCGACGACTTGCCCACGGGGAGGGCGAGCGCCGGGTGGCCGGTGTAGTTGAAGGGCTGGGTGTTGCGGGAGAAGCCCCTGGTCATGGCCATGAGGTTGTCCTCGACGGCCTCGAGGTAGCTGCCCGGCCGGTGGTTCTTGGGGGCCGTCATGACACAGGTGGGCATCACGAGCACGTCGACGTCCGCCAGGGCGGCGTCGTAGGCCTTGATGTAGGTGGGCCGCACATTCTGGGCCTTGGCGTACACGCGGCCGTGGTAGGTGCGGCGGCTCAGCTCGGCGGCGATGAGCGACAGCTTGGTGCGTGGGGCGAGCACATCGGCCTGAGAGGCCCACAGCTTGTTGATGGCCGCGATGAGCGGGGCGGGGTAGTAGGTCCTGGTGAAGGCGCCGAAGAAGCCGGTTCTGAACAGCGCCAGGGCGCCTTCGCCCGTGAGCGCGGCCTGGGCCGTGCGGATGGCATGGTGCGCGGGGATGGAGACCTTGGACACGTCGGCCCCCGTGCGGGCGAGGACGTCGACCGCGGCCAGCACCAGGTCGCGCACGTCGCCCTCCGCCTCGTCGAAGCCCTCCTGGAGCACGCCGATGCGCAGCCCGGCCACCCCGTCGGCCAGCCGGCCGAGGACGTCGATGCGGGTGGGGACATCGCGCGTCTGGCGGGGATCGTAGGGGTCGTACCCCGCGGTGGCCTGGAGCGCCGCTGCCGCGTCCGCCACGGTCCGGGCCATGGGGCCCGTGTAGTCGATGCTCTGGTCCGAGCCGAACCCGATCCCGAAGTGCGACACGAGCCCGAAGGTGGGCTTGTGGCCGACGATTCCACAAAACGCGGCCGGGATGCGGATGGAGCCGCCCTGGTCGCCGCCGAAGGAGATGTCCACCTCGCCCGCGGCCACGGCCGCCGCGGAGCCTGACGACGATCCGCCGGTCACGTGCTCGTGGTGGTGGGGGTTGAGGGGCCGGCCGTAGTCCCCGATGGCGCCGCCGGTGCCGAATCCGCCACTCAGGCCGTTCATGACGTTCTTGCCGATGATGGTGCCCCCGCCTGCAATACCAGGGTGACCACGGTGGCGTCGAAGTCAGGGACGAATCCTTCGAGGGCGAAGGAGCCAAAGCTCATGGGCATCCCGGCGACCGCGATGTGATCCTTGTAGCTGACGGTCTTGCCGGCCAGCACGCCTCCGGCCGCCCCTCGATCCGGCACTTCCACGTCCAGGCATTGAGCGGGTCTTCTTCCGGCCTCGGCCGGTACCCCGGTGTCCGGGCGGCCGAGACCATCGGCGGCTGGGGCTCCTCCAACCGCGCTTGCACGAAGGTGTCGAGCTCTCTCAGCTGTTCCAGGAGGTACTTCCGGTAGAGGACGACTTCCTCCGGGCCCAGGTGGATCCCCAGTTCCTTGGCCACCGCCACGACTTCATCGACGTCAGGGACTGCGTACATGGGCTTCTCTCCTTGTGCTGGAAGGTGGTCGCGACCAGCTCAGACTCGATCTCCCGGTCGGATGATGGCGAAACCGGGGCGATCCTAACACGCCGCTCGCGACTCCGCGTGGACGGCCAGACGGTTTCCGGGCAATATCTCGGCGACACCCATCCCATGCCCAGGAGGGATGAGGCGGTTGGCGGATGGGTCGATCGCGATCGAGTCATCGCTCAGTCAGAAACCGACAGTCGGCGACGAAGGGGGTACGTGATGCGCATCGTGGATGCTCAGATCCATCTCTGGGGTAGCGGTTTGCCCAGCAACATGGCCCATCGCCAGGTCACCTCGTTCACGACCGAGGAGGCTTTGGGCTTGATGGACGAGGGCGGCGTCGACGCCGCCGTGATCCACCCGCCGGGCTGGGACCCCAACTCCACCGAGATGGCCTTCAAGGCGGTGCGGGACTTTCCGGGCCGCTTCGCGATCCTCGGCGCCTTCCCGCTGAGTCAGCCGGACAAGCGCGCCCTCGTCGATACGTGGCGGAGCCAGCCGGGCATGCTCGGCCTGCGCTATGGGTTTCTTCAGGAGCCGATGCGGGGCTGGCTGGCCGATGGGACGCTCGACTGGTTGTGGGCCGCCGCCGAGCGGGCCGGCGTGCCGATCGCCATGCTGGCGACGGACTCGCTTCCGCACATCGGCCGGATCGCCGAGCGTCATCCGGGCCTGCGGCTGACCATCGACCACCTGGGCGGCCGGGGCGGCACCACCACCCTGAAGGACGACGCCGCGATGGAGCACATGCCGGAGCTCATCAAGCTGGCACGGCATCCCAACGTGGCTGTCAAGGCGACCGGCGCACCGGGCTACTGCAGCGGGCCGTACCCGTTCACGAGCATGCACCCGTACTTGCGCCAGATCTACGACGCGTTCGGACCGGCGCGCATGTTCTGGGAACCGACATCACGAAGATGCCGTGCTCCTGGCGGCAGTGCGTGACGATGTTCACCGAGGAGCTACCCTGGCTGTCGGAGCGGGACAAGGATCTCGTCATGGGCCAGGCCGTGTGCGCCTGGTGGGGCTGGAACCAGCCGGGCTGATCTCGGACCGGTGGACGCGCTGGCCAGCGGGGCCGCCGACGCTCCAGATCATGGCCCTTGAGCCGCCCGCTGCGTCGGCTCATAATCGTCGGCAACCACGGAGGATCGGCCATGACACAGGCACCGCAACTCCGCCCCTCGGCCCTGCGCTCGGAACCGAGGCCCTCGGGATCGATCTGTCAAAGCCACTCGGGGAAGGCACCTTCGCCTGGATCCAAGGTGTCTTTGCCGAGCATCCGGTGCTGGTGTTCCGGGACCAGGACCTGAGCGCGCCCGAGCTCGCCGCCTTCGGCCGCCGCTTCGGCGCGCCGCGTCCCCACGCGCTGATCAAGTATCGCCACGCCGATTGTCCGGAAGTCTCCTGGCTGACCAACGTGGAGGAGACGGGCAAGATCGACTGGTACGGCGTCAAGCGCGCCACCGACTGGCACACCGATTCGACCTTCGAGGATACGCTGCCGCTGCTGGCCGTGCTGCACGCGAAGGAGGTGCCCTCGGAGAAGGGCGGCACCATGTTCGCCGACATGCGCGCTGCCTACGAGGCCTTGCCCGAGGCAAGGAAACAGCTTCTGTCCGGCCTCACCGGCCTGCACGGCCGCAGCACTGGTCCCGCCGGCGAGCGTCTGTATGGCGACGACAAGGGCGTGACCGAGAAGAAGTATCACGAAGCGCAGTGGCCGGCGGTCACGCGGCATCCGGTAACCGGACGGCCAATCCTATTCGTCAATCCCATGCACACGCATGGCTTCGTCGGCATGAAGCGGGAGGAGGCCTGGCCGCTGATCGAGGAGCTCGGCGAACACGCCACCCAGGAGCGCTTCGTCTATTACCACCGCTGGCGCGTTGGCGATGTGCTGATGTGGGACGAGCGGGCGACGATGCACCGCGGCGCCGGCGACTACCGGCCCGACGAGCGCCGCATCATGCTGCGCACGATCGTGTATCCGAACTGAGGGCGCGGTTCAGGGAAAGCTTCGATCACCGTCGAAGTGTTTCCCCGACCGTGGCGACGGATCGGGTGTTACATTCGGGCAAATGATTCCAGGCCCTCTCATCGCCGAGATCGCGGCGTTGGTCGGGGAACCCGCGAGAGCCACCATGCTCTCGGCGCTTCTCGATGGCCGCGCATTGACCGCCAGCGAACTTGCCTTTGCGGCTCGGGTCACGCCTCAGACCGCCAGCACGCATCTCGCCAAGCTGACCGAGGCCGGCTTGCTGTTGCCGATCAGAGAGGGGCGACATCGGTATTTCCGGCTTGCATCACCGAGGGTCGTAGAGATGCTCGATGGCATCATGGCTGTCGCTCTCGAAAACAGGCCGCGATACCGTCCCCTCTCCGCAATAGCGATCGACGGAACGACGAAGAGACCCGTGAACTGTTCGTCTCGGATGTCATGCCGCACTTTGCCTGACGAGAGTGGAGGAGGTGGCCATGCTGGAGGGGAAAACGCGCATCCCGCCGGTCGACGTCGAGACGCTCCCGGACGACCTACGCGAAGCGCTCGAGGAACAGCGCAAGCTCCGGGGCGCGCCGCTCTATCCGTACCTCTTCTACGCGCGCAACCCGGCGTACTTCCGCGCCGCGCAGGCGATGTGGACCGCCCTCCAACAAGAGACGAAGCGCGTGCCCGGTACGCTCAGGGCGCTGCTCAACCGTCGCGTCGCCTGGTGGAACGGCTGCGAGTTCTGACAGGACGCCAATGCTGCCGTGGGCAGCAGGCTCGGCGTCTCGACGGAGAAGCTCGAGGCGCTCAACGACTACGCGAAGAGCCCGCTCTTCAGCGACGCGGAGAAGGTGGCGCTCGAATACGCCGACGCGATCACGGACACGCGCCGCGACGTCGACGACGAGCTGTTCGCGCGGGTGCAACGACACTACGACGACGACACCATCGCGGAGCTGACGATGATCATCGCGTGGGAGAACGCATCCTCGCGCTTCAACCGGGCGTTCCGCATCCCATCGCAAGGGTTCTGGAAGCGATGACCGATCAGCCCCACGGGCTCGCCCGCGGCCTCACCAACTACGGCGACGCGGACTTCTCGCTCCACCTGCGGCCCTCGTTCGCGAAGTCGATGGGATACAGCCGGCTACGGGCACGTTCCGGCGCCGACCGCCGCGCAGAAATTGTCTGCCGAATGCCTGGCGAACGGCCCGGTGCCGACGAGCACACCGACCTCTCCGCTCGTCCACGTCGTGTCGGTCACGCTGATCTGCACGCCGGCCATGCTGGCCGTCAGCGTGGCCGGCGTGGTCCCCACCACGCTCCCGACGATGTGGAACGGTGTCCCGACGACGGGGTTCGGGATGTTCGCGGACTTGAGCGGCAGCTCGATGCCGTTGACGACCTTTGTGATGCGAAGCTGGCTCGAGCCGCCGACGCTGCGGTAGATGAGGTAGTAATTCTTGGTATCCTGGTAGCGCAAGACCACGCCGACACGCGGGCCCGTGTTGTTGTCGGCTGAGGTGAAGTCGCCCGATGCGGACTGATCGGCGCCGGTGAGATTGACCACGGTTGCGATGTTGTCGCCCCGGAGCACGTTGTTGAGCTTGCCCGCCCTGATCTCGAGATCTCCGGCCCTTTCTAGCCACTTCAACCCGAGAGACGTGCCATCCGGACGGTTGAAATTGTCGGTGAAATTGCTCGGGTCACCGCCGCTGCTGACCGAGATCTTCACCGAATCAATGTCGCTCGCCTGGCCGTCGCTGACGGTGAGCGTGGCGGCGTAGTAGCCGGTGAGATCCGGGTTCACTTGCGTGTAGGTGTGAGTCGGGTGCACGCAGGTCGACGCCGACGCCACGCACGGGCCGAAGCCCCTGGCCCGGCCCGAAGTTCCACGTGAAGGTGAGGGCAGAGAGAGGCGTGCCGTTTGGATCGTAGCTCTGATCGCCATCGAAGGTAACGACCTGACCGACGAGAACCGACTGATCCGGTCCGGCGTCGGCGACGGGCGGCAGGTTCCCGGAGACGCCGCTCGCCGACCAGCACGTCGTCGGCTTGGTGGAGCCGGATGCCGGCCCCGAGATCGCGTGGAGAATGTGATCGCGCCCCGGCACGTACAGCACGGCCTTGCCATTGACGATGGGGCCGATGAGCGGGGAGGATTCGATGGTATTGGTCGTCGCGTACTTCCAGAGCTGCGTGCCCGCGGAGCTCAGCGCGTAGACCGTGGTGGCCAGGGCCACGTAGACTGTGCCGTCGGTCCCGACGATCGGATGACCGCCGGTCGCAGAACCCCAGTTGATCGGGCCGAACCGCCATTTCTTGGCGCCGGTGTCGCTGAGGGCATACAGGCTGTGATAGCCGCTGTTCATCACGGGGACGTAGAGCGTCCTTCCGTCGTGCGCGATGGCGGGCGGCTGGTCCACTCCTGACCGCCGGTGCCGAAGCCCTCGAAGTTCGCCGTGGTCGCGTACGTCCACTTGATCGGCGGCGGCGTGCCGGAGCAGTCCGGAATGGAGATGTCGAGGCGCGGTGAGGCCCATGGGAATGCCGGGCGTGGTGCCGCTTGCGGGCACGGCGCCCGTCGTGCCGATGTAGAGCGTCTTGGAATCCGGCGAGATGACGGGCGATGCGGTGATACCTGGCGCCGAGCTGACCTTCTTGAGCCAACAGTGCGTGGGGGCTGCCCTTCCCCATTGTCCCGGAACGCGTGGAGATACCCGGCCAGGTCGCCGAGGTAGATCATTCCGTTCTTGTCGATCGCCGGAGAGGACTGCCGTACGGCATTACCGATCGTGTACTTCCACTTCACCGTGGGCGGCAATCCCGTGGCGATGTCCGGCTTGTCGAGGAGCGCGGTGAACACGCCGAAACCATCCTTGCTCTGATCGTGGGCGAAATAGAGGGTGCCGGCCTGCGGGCCTGCCGGAGCAATGGTGATCGATGTCCAGATATCGCCCTCGAAGCCGTGGTTGTACAGCCACTTCAGGTCGAGATCCCCGTCCGGCTTGATGGTCATCGCGGTCAGCGTGTTGTCGCGGTCGCCGATGTAGATCGTGCCGTCCGCTGCGACGGCAGGCGAGGAATCCGAGACATCGATACGCAGCCGGTAGCAGTCCTCGGCCTTGTAGCTCGCCGAGTGCGAGTGGCTGCCGGTCATGGTCGCGGTATCGACCGAGCACACATCGAAGCCCATGCCGAAATAGAGCCGTTTGCCGTCGGGGCTCAGCGATGGCGATGTCCGGATCTTGTCGTACCCGGTCCATTTCTTGACATCCGCGGCCACTGGCCCCGCCGACGTGAACCTGGGACCGGGGTTCGGACTCTGTCCCGTATGGCAGACGTCGTGGCGAAACATCGGCCATGGGCCGTTCCGCAGAGCTGCGCCGACGCGGGTCCAGCGAGCATGAGCACCGTAGCGGCCGTTGGCGGGAGCGAAGCGATGACGGACCAGAGATGTGATCGCGATTGCATGGTCGAGGCCTCCGTCGTGTGGTGTATGCCGACTCGCGGGAGCCGCCGCTGGAACGCGATCGAGGCCCCAGGGCCATCGAGGGAGCAACCATGGCCCTATCTGGTCGAGTTGTCAACCCGGGAGTGTGCTTATACGGCACGTCGGCAGAAAGGCCTTGGCCGCCGGCGTCTTGCGTCCCGTGCACGCCGACCCTGGGGGCGCGCCCGTGGTAGGGGGGTGAATCGAGGCGATGATCGATGAGGGCGAGATCGGCGACGCTCTGACTCTGCGGCGCGCGTCGAGGATCGACGGACCACGGCCGAGCCCGGGTGAAGCGGGCGGGTCAGCGCGAGGACAGTGCGGGGCGGATCTGGTCGGCGATCAGGTCGATGGTCTCGAGGATGGCCGGATAGGTCGAGTACGAGACCTCGAGGGCGACGTGGCTCACACCGAGCGCCTGGAAGCCGCGGAGCTCCTCGGCCACCTTCGCGGGCGATCCGGCCAGCGTGTGCCGGCCCCGGAGCAGGCTCATGTCCACCGCGGCGCGGTGGACGCCGTCGAGCAGGATCGGGATGCGCAGCGACCAGACGGGCTCGCCCTCGCGCCCGGCTTCCTTCCAGAAGCGCCGCACGCCGTCCTGGCCCTGCCGGAAGGCCGCCTGATCCATCGAGCTGGCGTGCCAGCCGTCGCCGAGACGGGCCACGCGCCGGAAGGCCCCGTCGCTATTGCCGCCAACCCAGAGGGGCGGCCGGGGCTTCTGAAGCGGCATCGGGGAGACCTGGAGGTTGGCGAGCTGATGGTGCCGCGTGGTCAGCGTCGGCTGCTCCTCGGTCCAGAGCGTGCGGAACAGCTCCAGCGCCTCGTCGGTGCGACTCGCGCGCTCCTTGAACGGCACACCGAGCGCGTCGAACTCGCCCTCGAGCCAGCCGATGGCGACGCCGACGATGAGCCGCCCGCCCGACAGGACGTCCACGCTCGCGAGGAGCTTGGCGACGGGGATGGGCGAGCGGTAGGGCAGGATCACCACGCTGGTGCCGAGGGCGATGCGCTCGGTCACCCCCGCCAGCCAGGGCAGCATGGCCAGCGGGTCCAGCATGTCGTGCCGGTAGATGACGGTCGCATCGCGCGGGACGATCACGTGATCCGTCACCCACACCGAGTCGAGGCCGCGCGCCTCGGCGTGGCGAACCACCTCGAGGAGGCGGCCGACCTCGATGGCCCGGCCGTAGTGCGGAATGCAGATGCCGAGCTTCACCCGGCGGCCGCCACCGCGGGCTCGGCCACCCGCCCGTCCGCATACTTGATGCTGAACGGCGCGTTGGCCTCGAACGGGCTCAGGAGGCCCAGCTCCTTGCCCATCTCGCGCACCGCGGGGAGCACCTCCTGGCCGATGAGCCGGATGCAGGTCCTGGTGTCCTCGTTCGACACGAATCCGTCGCTCGCCCAGAGCCCGAGGATGGACGGGCGCGTCTCCTCGAGGAGCCGGCGGAACTTGGGCAGCACGGTCTTGGGCGTGCCCGCGATGATCTGCTGGTCCCGGAGCTGATCCTCGAAGGCCGCCGCGCGGGGATTGCCGCGCCGACCGACGGCGAACTCCACGAAGGCCCGGCGGTTCGACGGCGAGAAATACCCCGACGGGCTCGACCACACGGGATGGGCGAGGCCGGTGAACTCGCCCTGCATCCACATGAACTGCCGGGCATTGGCGAGGGCCTTCTCCTCGGTCTCGGCCACGTGGCAGCGCTGCAGGTACCCGCGGTTCTCGGGGCCGCCCGTGTATCCCGCCTCCGCGGCCACCGAATCGTACAGCTCCCAGATCTTCTTCGTGGCGTCGATCGCCGTGCTGAGCGCGATGTACGGATACCGCTGCTTCGCCGCCCAGATGATCGTCTCCTTGGAGAGCACGCCGGGAATCCAGATGCGCGGGTGCGGCTTCTGCAGCGGCACCGCCCACGGGTTCACCACACGGTGCTGGTAGTGGGTGCCCTCCCAGCGGAAGGGCCCCGGCTGCGTCCACGCGCGCACGATCAGCTCATGCGCCTCCTCGAAGCGCTCGCGGTTGAACGCGGGGTTGACGCCGGTGGCGAGCTGCTCCTGGCCGCCGCCGCGCACGAATCCCGAGACCAGGCGCCCCTTGGACACCATGTCGATCATCGCCAGCTCCTCGGCGAGCCGCACGGGGTTGTCGGCGAGCGGGAGCGGATTGCCGAGCAGCACGATCTTCACGCGCTCGGTGATGGCGGCGAGGATCGACGCGAAGACATTGCACTTGGCCTGCATGCAGAACGGCGCATTGTGGTGCTCGTTCAGCATGATGCCGTCGAAGCCGACCTCCTCGGCCAGCTTGTAGTGCTCGATGTACTGGTTGTAGAGCCGGCTGCCCGCGACGGGGTCGAAGTGCTTGTTCGAGAACATCAGCGCGGTGGCCCCGAAGTCCCGCCCGGCGTCCGCGGGATAGGCCGACATGGGCTGCTCGGTGAAGTACATGAGGTGCATGGCGATGTCTCCTCGTTACGACGAGGCGGCGAACTCGGTCACGAGCTTGCCGACCGCATCGGGTTGCTCCATCTCGACGAAATGCCCCGCGCCCTCGACGACGGCGAGCCGGGCCTTGGGCAGCGCCTTGGCGTATCGCTCGCCGCACTCGAGCGGCACGATGCGGTCGCGGCGCCCCACACGACGAGCGCGGGCGCCCGCACGCCGCCCAGCAGATGCGGCAGCGTGGGATTGTACATGTACGGCTTCCACGCGATGCGGAACGTCATCTCGCGGTTGAGGTCCCACTGCTCGAGCTGGCTCACCGGCGGCTCGGCGCCCCAGATGCGCTCGAACGTCCCCGCGTCCTCGAATCCCGCGCGGACGTAGTCGATGTAGCTCACCAGCGCCTGGTCGAGGATCTCGCCGGCGGCCGGCAGGATGCCCATGGCGCCGACCAGGACGAGCCGGCGAAATGCCGCCGGCGCCATCGTGGCCATCTCCGCGGCGATCCAGCCACCGAAGCCGAGCCCGAGCAGCGAGACCCCGGTGAGCCCCGCTCGGCGAGCAGCGACTGGTAGATCACCGCGACGTCGCGCACGTTCCGCAGCCAGTTCGGGCGCTCGGAGCCCTCATACCCCGGGTGCGAAGGCAGGTAGACGGTGAAGTTGCGGGCCAGGAGGTCGTAGAACGGCAGGCCCGCCGGGCTGCCGATGTCGTGGTGCAGGACGAGCAGCGGATCGCCGCTGCCCCCTTGAGGAAGGGGAGCGCCTGTCCGGCCACGCGCACGCTCTCCGTGGTCCACGTCGCTTCGGTCGTCGTCACGGTCGTCTCGCTCCCGCTTGGGCACTCGGGTTGGTATCGCTCAGCGCCGTGTCAGGCTATCAAGTCCAGGAGCCCGAGCGCAAGCGATCGCCGCCACGACCCGAATTCCGGCGCCACGTCGATCCGGGGTCACGGTAGAATGCGACCGTGCCGGACCCGATTCTGCCCAAAAACCGCCTTGGGCCGCTGGTCAGCTACGGCGATGCCTGGCTGGCGGCTATCATCGATTCATCCGACGATGCCATTGTGAGCAAGACCCTGGACGGCATCATCACCTCCTGGAATCGCGGCGCAGAACGGATGTTCGGGTACTCGGCCGAGGAAGCGGTCGGCCAGCACATCAGCCTCATCATCCCGAACGCCCGGCGCACGGAAGAAGATCAGGTGCTAGCGGCCATCCGGCAGGGGCAGCGCGTGGATCACTTCGAGACCGTGCGACAGACCAAGGACGGACGGCTGATTCACATCTCGCTCATGGTGTCGCCGGTGCGGGACGCGGAGAACCGGATCGTCGGCGCGTCCAAGGTCGCGCGCGACATCACGGAGCGGAAGCGCTTGGAGGAAGATGCCAGGGCCATGGATAGGGAGCGCCGCGCGGCCTTCGCTCGTGAGCAGAAGGCCCGCGCCGAGGCTGAGGCGGTCAACCGCAGCAAGGACGAATTCCTGGCCACGCTGTCGCACGAGCTGCGCACGCCGCTCAATGCCGTGTTCGGATGGGCCCGGATGCTGGCGGACGGTCGGCTCGACGCCGAGATGACGCGCAAAGCGACCGATGCCATCCTCCGGAACGCCTCGGCGCAAATCCAGCTCGTCGAGGATCTTGTGGATGTGTCGCGGATCGTCACGGGCAAAATGCAGCTCGAGCTGCGGCCGGTCGACCTCAAGGTCGTGGTGGAGGCGGCGCTCGACGCTGTCCGACCGGCCGCGACCATCAGGGACATCACGCTCGATGTCGCCATCGACCCGCGGTTGGACCTCATCGTGGGCGCTCCGGAGCGTCTGCAGCAGGTGGTGTGGAACCTCTTGAGCAACGCCGTCAAGTTCACGCCGAAACGCGGTCGGGTGCAGGTCGAGGTGCGGCTAGCCGATGCGGAGGTGCAGCTCACCGTCAGCGACACCGGGCAAGGCATCGTGGCGGACGTGCTGCCGTACGTCTTCGACCGATTTCGCCAAGGGGATTCCGGGAGCACCCGTCGTTACGGGGGCTCGGGATTGGCCTCGCGCTGGTTCGCCATCTCGTGGAGTTGCATGGTGGCACTGTTCGGGCCGAGAGCCCTGGTGTCGGACAGGGCGCGACGTTCACGGTTCAGCTCCCGGTCCCTTCCGTGAAGCTTGTTCAGCCGCCAGCCCAACTGGGCGCCGCTCACCAGTCCACTCCCGTGGACCTGCGCGAACTGGACCTGCTGATCGTCGATGACGACGTGGATGGACTCGAGATGTGTCGGATCATCCTGATCGGCAGTGGTGCCCGCGTGAAAGCGTGCACGTCTTCCGCGCAAGCGCTCGAGGCGCTCGCCGGTGACTGGTGGCCCCATATGCTCATCACGGATCTCGATATGCCAGAGGAAAACGGCTTCACGCTCCTGCGGCGCGCCCGCGCGTTGGCGCGGGCGCGCGGCCGGAACTTGCCCGCCGTGGCGCTCACCGCCTACGGGAGTGCCGACGATCGTCGCCGGATCCTGGCGGCGGGATTCAACCTTCACCTGGCCAAGCCGGTTGATCCGGAGGAGCTGCGCCTGACGGTCGCGAGTCTCGCCGGCCGCACGGGGTAGTCAGCGAGTTGGCTCGGTGCCGCCGCGGCCGCGGTCGACGCTCCGCTTCGGCACCACGCCGGCGGCGGCCTCCGCGACCCTCGATGCGGCGGGAACACGATTGCGCAGCCATACCAGCGCGAAGAAGAGCGCCTGCCAGGCGCGGGTGGCGATCGATGGACGCCAGTACCCCGCGAACGAGGTGATCAGGGCGCGGAAGATCTGGCGTGGGGGCACGGGCGCGAAGAACAGCTCGCGAAAGCCCGGCGTGTAGAAGGCGAGGACGAAGCGCCGGAACGCCCGGTAGCGCTGCCGCTGCCGGCGATTGAAGACCGAGAAGGCGCGCGCGGAGAGGTCACCGGATCGGAGCGCGGCATCGAGTGCGCGCCCGGCCTCCACGCCGGATTCGAGCGCGATGGCCACGCCCGTCGAGAAGACCGGGTCGAGGAATGAGCCGGCATCGCCCACGACCACGAAGCGGTCCCCGCATACGCGCGCGCGCCGAACGAGAAGTCCTTCTCCACCCGCACCGGCCACTCGCGGCGCGCCGCGCTCATGAGGCGGGCCACGCCCGGCGTCTCGCGGATCGTGTGCTCGAGCAGCGCCTCGGGGGCCATGCGCGGCAGGGCGTCGTACGCGGCGCGTGGCAGCACGACCCCGACGCTCATCAGCGCTTCGGAGATGGGAATGAGCCAGAACCAGCCCAGGTCCTCGCGCGCCACGATGCGGATCTCGCCGGCCCGCCGGCCTTCCGCGCGCGGCACACCGGAGTAGTGGGCGAAGACGGCGATATTGTCGAGGCCGGGCTCGTCCACGCGCAGATCGAGCTTGCGCGCGAGGAGCCCCACGCGGCCGGAGGCGTCGACGACGGCCGCGACCCGCACCTCGCTCGGGCAGTCTGCCGCGTCGCGGAACGCGACGGTGGCGCCATCACCGTCGAAGGCGACGTCGAGCACACGGTGGCCTTCGCGCACGTCGGCGCCGGAGGCCGCGGCGTGCCGCAGCAAGAGCTCGTCGAACTCCGCGCGGGGCACCTGCCAGGTCTGCGGGGTCCGCACCTCGGGAGCCACCGAGAAGTCGGCGAAGCGCTCGAAGGTTCCGTCGCCGGTGCCGAAGGTCGCGCCCCACTTGACGGGAAACCCGCGGGCGCGGACGAGATCCGCCGCGCCGATCTCCTCCAGGACGTCGTTCACCGTCGCGAGCAGCGATTCGCCCACGTGAAAGCGCGGGAATCGATCGCGCTCCAGGAGGATCACGCGCCGGCCCGCGCGGGCCAGGCGGCAGGCCGTCGTCGCGCCGGCGGGCCCACCGCCGATCACGGCGACATCGAACTCGTGCGGACGCGTCGTCGACATGGGCGAATTCTAGCAGGCCGGCTCAGCCGCCGGCCATCAGTTCTCCAGGAGGACGCAGTGGCGGGGCTCGACGCTCAGATACACCGGCTCGCCTTCGCCCAGCGGCTCCCCGGTCGCGCAGCGCACGACGAGCTGCCGCCCGTCCCAGTCGACGTGGTACTGCGTGAAGTCGCCCTGGAAGACCCGGCGCCGGATCGTGGCGGGCCAGACATTGGCGGACGCCGTGGCCGCCTCCCGCGCGATCCTGACGTGCACGGTGCGCACGGAGAGGACGGGCTCGGCGCCGACCGGGCGGCCGCAGGCCATCCCATGGACGAGCGCGCCCCCGGAGGTCTCCAGCACGACAGAGCCCTCACGCGACAGGTCCGGGCGATGGCGCCCGCGGATCAGGTTGGCCGATCCCACGAAGTCGGCGACGAAGGCATTGCGCGGCAGGTCGTAGATCTCGGCCGGGCTGCCGATCTGCTCGACCACGCCGTCTCTCATCACCACGATGCGGTCGGAGATGGCGAGCGCCTCCTCGAGGTCGTGGGTCACGTAGACCGACGTGATGCCGAGCCGGCGCTGCAGCTCCTTGATCTCGATCCGCATCTCGGCGCGCAGCTTGGCGTCGAGGTTCGACAGCGGCTCGTCGAACAGGAGCACGGACGGCGAGAACACGAAGGCGCGCGCCAGGGCCACGCGCTGCTGCTGCCCGCCCGAGAGCTTCGACGCGCTGCGGTCGCCGAGCTCGCCCATCTGCACCAGCTCGAGCGCCCACTTCACCTTCTCCGCGACCTCCCGGTCCGACATCCGCCGCACGCGCAGGCCATAGGCGACATTGTCGAAGACGGTCATGTGCGGCCAGATGGCATAGGACTGGAAGACCATCGAGAGACCGCGCTTCTCGGGCGGGATCTGCACGCGGGGCGACGAGGAGTACACGACGGCGCCGTCGATCCTGATCTCGCCCGACTCCGGCTTCTCGAGCCCGGCGATGGCCCGGAGCGTGGTCGTCTTGCCGCACCCGGACGGGCCGAGCAGCGTGAGATGCTCGCCCGCGCCGACGGACAGCGAGACGCCCCGCACGGCAAGGACCTTGCCATAGCGCACCACCAGGTCCTTCACCTCTATTGAAGCCGTGCCGGCGGCAGGTGAAGCCGTGCCGGCGGCAGGCGAGCCGTGCTGGCGGCGGGCATCGGCTCGGCCATCGTCACTCCCCGGGGCCTGCATGGCTCGCCGGGCCACCGAGAACATCAAGACGAGGGCCACTGCCACGGCCAGCGTCTGCAGCAGGGCCATCGCCGCCGTCAGCTCCGTGCTCGTCGAAAACCACGACTCGACGATGGCCGGCGTGATGACCTTGGCCTTCGGGCCCATCAACAAGATCGACGCGCCGAGCTCCCGCACGCTCGCGATGAAGAGCAGGAGCCAGGCGGCGATGAGCCCGGGCCGCAGGAGCGGCATCGTGACGGTGCGCATCCGATAGCCCCAGGACGCCCCGCACATCTGCGCCGATTCCTCGAGCGACCGGTCGATCTGGAGCATCACGCCCGAAATGGTGCGGATGCCGAGGGGCAGGAAGACGGTCAGGTAGGCGATGAGCAGGAGCCACAGCGTGCCGTAGATGGGGATCGGGAAGATCAGCCACGCCCAGAGCATCCCGAACGCGAACACCAGCCGCGGCACCGCTTGCGGGAACATCAGGATGTACTCGATGGCGCCCGCGCCGGGCAGCCGCGAGCGGTAGATCATCCACGAGAGGAACCCCATCAGCACGACCCCGATACTCGCCGTGGCGAGCCCGAGGATCAGGCTATTCCACAGCGGCCGAGCGCACGGCGTCCAGCGACAGCGCGGTGGTGTAGTTCGCCAGCGTGAAGTTGTCGGCGCGCGGGAAGAAGGTGGCGAGGCGCTGAAACGAGGCATACAGGAGCGTGACGACGGGCAGGACCACCGCCACCCCCAGGTAGAGCAGGCACATGGCGAGGAGCGGCCACCGCAGCGGCCCCACGTCCATGACGCGCGGCCGGAATGCCTTGCCCGTGATGGTGACGAAGCTCCTCGCCCGCACGATGCGCCGGTAGGCCCACACCATCAGGAACATCACCGCGAAGAGCGACACGCCCATGGCCGCGGCGAGGGGAAATCGCGGCGGATACTGCGAGACGAGCTGGTACATCGCGGTGGTGACGACGTAGAACCGGGCGGGCAGCCCCAGCACCAGGGCGGCCGAGAACGAGCCCAGCATCTCGGCGAAGACGAAGATGGTGGCGCCGAGCACGCCGGGGAGCACCAGCGGCAGCGTGATGCGCAGCATCGTGCGGATCCGCCCGGCGCCCAGGACCTGCGAGGCCTCCTCGAGCGCGGGGTCCATCGACTTCATCACCGCCCCGATCATGACGAAGGCGACCGAGCCCTCGAAGAGCGCCATGACCCAGGCGATTCCGTAGGGGTGGTGATGTCGATCAGGTGCGACTCGCCGCCGAAGGCGCGCCAGACCTGGTTGAGCATGCCGCCGCTCGGCGAGCCGATGAGGCTCCACGCGAGCGCGCCCATCAGCGGGGTCACGTAATACGGAAGCGCCATGAGCTGCTCGAAGGCGGCGCGCCCCGGCACGTTCGTCCGCGACAGGATCCAGCCCATCACGAAGCCGAAGACGATCGCCATGACCGTCGCCACGACCGCCACGAGGACGGTGTTCCAGAAGATGTGGGCGTACCGCCCGAGGTCGATGAAATTGTCGAGGCCATACGCCTCCGGCGGGCGCGCCTGCGGATCGCCGACGCTCAGCGAGGCCTGGAAGAGGAAGAAGATCGGATAGAGGACGAGGACGGCGGCGGCGCCTCCGACGAGGAGGCTGACGAGTCGCGGCCCGGGCAGCCCGATCGAGCCCGTCAGGAGACGCCGCGCTGCCATGCGCTCAGAGGCCCATGATCCCGTTCCACTCCTTCACGAACAGCGCATGGCTCGCCTGGTAGTCGGTCCAGTCCGTCGGGAAGAGGAGCTTCCACTCCGCGAGCTTCTTGCCCGTTCCCATCGCCGGGGCGTCGGTGCGGAGCGAGCCGTACAGCAAGAGCGGCTGTGTCTGGTACACGTTCTGCCCGCGGTTCGACAGCGCCCAGTCCACGAAGAGCTTCGCCGCCTCCGGATGCGGCGCCTTGTTCACGACGCCGATGAAGATCGGGGTCGCGGGCAGCCCGTCGGCGGGGGCGACGAAGTCGATCTCGGCGCCCTTTTCCTTGAACAGGGTGTAGCCCGCGTACTCCGCGAGGGCACAGACGCGATCGTCCCCCTTGGCGAGCCGGTCGAAGAGCTGGGCGCGCGAGTCGAAGCCCTTGGGCCGCTGCTTGGCGAACTCCTGCCAGAAGTCGTTGCCGTAGAGCTTGCGGAGCGTGTACCACTGCGCGTGCTGCATGCCGGAGGTGGCGAGCTTCGCGCTGATGCCGTCCTTGTACGCCGGGCTCAGGATGTCCTTCCACGTCTTCGGCGCCTCGCCGGCCTTCACCTTGCTCTTGTTGTAGGCGATGCCCGCGAAGGTGACGCCCGCCCAGCCGTAGTAGCTGCGGGGACTGCTCTGATACTCCGGCTTGTATCCCGAGTACGCCGGCGAGTCGTACTGCTCCCATCCGCCCTTCTTCTGGAAGTCGATGGATGGTGAGATGTCCGAGAGCTGCAGCACGTCGACGCCGAAGCGCCCGGCCGACCGCTCGGCGGTGATCTTGGCGTAGAGCGCCCCCGTCTGGGCCCTCACGTAGTTCGTCTTGATCTTCGGGAAGTCCTTCCGGAAGGCTTCGAGCAGCACCGCGATGCCGGGCTCGCTGTCGTGGCCGTAGTAGATCACCTCGCCTTCCTGCTCGGCCTTGGCCACGTCGGCTCTCGTCTCGAAATCGAGCACCTTGGTGGGCGCTTTCGCCTGCGCCGAGGCGGAGGAGGCGACACCGAGGATCGGTGCTGTGGCCAGCGCGGCGCCGATGTGCAGGAACCCGCGTCGCGTGATGTGAGATCTCCCTTGATCAGACATACGGCTCTCTCCTTGTGTCGTCGTGAGGTGTGATTGGAGGCCCCTCAGAATCTCATCGCGGACCTGGGCTTGTCCAGTAAGTGGGGTATGCTGGGCAGGCCATGGCCGTCGAGGAAGAGCATCCCGCGGAGCTGATCGAGGCGTACTACGAGCGCGGCTGGACCGATGGCCTCCCCGTCGTCCCGCCAAGCGAACAGTCCATTGCCGCGATGCTGGCCGGCGCGGCCCTCAAGGGCGACGAGACCATCGGCGAGATCGAGGAGCGCGGCGTGGTGGTGAGCGCCGAGAAGCTCGCCATCAATGCGGTCATGGCGGGCTGCCGACCCGAGTACCTGCCCGTGGTGGTCGCCGCCATCCGCAGCCTGTGCCACCCCCAGTTCGCCTACCACGGGCCCGCGAGCAGCACGGGCGGCTCGGCCATGGTCTTGATCGTGAACGGGCCCGTCGCCCAGCGCATCGGCGTGAACTCCGGCAACAACGCGTTCGGCCAGGGCACGCGCGCCAATGCCACGATCGGGCGCGCGGTGCGCCTCACCATGATGAACGTGATGAACACGCGGCCCGGCTTCCTCGACCGCGCGACCCTCGGCAATCCGGGCAAGTACTCGTTCTGCTTCGCCGAGAACGAGGTCGACCATCCGTGGGAGCCGCTGCACGTCGAGCGCGGCTGCCGCCCCGATCAAAGCGCCGTCACCGTGTACGCGTCGAATAGCCTCTGCCCGGTGTACAACCAGCTCGCCGCCACGCCCGAGCCCCTGCTCCGCTGCTTCGCCGACGCCCTCTGCCACCTCGGCACGCCCAACCTGCGCGGCTTCAACCAGTCGCTCGTCGTCTTCGCGGGCGAGCACGCCGACGTCCTGCGCCAGAGCCGTTGGAGCAAGCGCGAGGTGCGAGGATTTCTCATGGAGCATGCCCGCCGCACGATCGCCGATCTCAAGCGCGCCGGCCGCCGCCCGGGCGAGGTCGAGCCCGCCGACGAGCACACGTACAAGCACGCCTTCGAGCGCCCCGAGGACATTCTCATCGTCTGCGCGGGCGGCCAGGCCGGAAGCTGGTCGGCCTGCTTGCCCGGCTGGGGCAACAAGTGGACCCGGAGCGTCACCACCGTCATCGACATCCCGTGAGGACCGCCACCATGAAGCTCTTCGACCCGACCTCGACCCCGCGCGAGCGCACCGTCACCCTGGCGCCGCGCCCGCGCGACCTCGCCGGCCTGCGCGTGGGCCTCGTCGAGAACACCAAGTTCAACTCCGACGCCATCCTGAGAAAGCTCGGGGAAGAGCTCGCCCGGCGGCACGGCATGACGGTGAGCCGCATGATCCGCAAGCGCTCGCCGAGCCACGGCGTGACCGACGAGGCCGCGGACGCGCTCCGCAAGATCTCCGACTTCGTCGTCTCCGGCGTCGGCGACTGAGGGTCGTGCAGCTCGAGCAGTGTGCTCGACGCGCTGATGTTCGAGGAGAGGGGCATCCCCGGGATTGCCCTGGTGACCGAGCCATTCCGCCAGACGGGGGCCGCCATGGCGGCCACGTGGGGCCTGCCCGGATTCAAGTTCGTGGAGACGCCCCATCCCATCGCCATCCTCGACGACGTGGAGACGGGCGACCGGGCCCAGGATCTGGTGCCGCTGGTGCTGGCGCTGCTCAGCGGCGAGGGGACGCGACCCGGCGCTCGAAGATAAGCAGCGCACCGGCGGTCCACGCCGGAGAGTAATATCTGTTCCCCGGGCGGACAGAGGATCGCCCACGGCGCTCGGATCGGCGCTCTACGTGGCCCGTCCCCGGAGCCGTGGGCCACCTCGCCCGATCCTGCCGACGAGGAGCTTCGTATGCGCATCGCCACCTGGAACGTCAATTCGCTGAAGGCGCGGCTCGAGAAGGTCACATGGTGGCTCGGACGCGCCCGGCCCGACGTGCTCCTCATGCAGGAGACGAAGCTGGCCGATGGCGACGTTCCCGTCGAAGCCTTCGAGGCCGCCGGCTACGAGGTGGCCCACCACGGCGAGGGCCGCTGGAACGGGGTGGCCATTGCCAGCCGCGTCGGTATCGCCGGCGTGGTCAGCAATTTCGGCGAGCCCCGGCGCACACCCGCGACCACCGATGTGGGGGACGACGAGCCGCTGGCCGAGGCCAGGATGATCGCGGCGATGTGCGGGGGTGTCCGGGTGGTGAGCCTGTACGCGCCGAACGGTCGCGTGGTGAACTCGCCGTTCTACGAAGCCAAGCTGCTCTGGTACGAGCGGCTCGCCCGCTGGCTGGCCGATGCCGATCCCGCCACGCCGCTGCTGCTGGGCGGCGACTTCAACGTGGCGCCCACCGACGCGGACGTCTGGGATCCGACCGCCTGCCACGGGGGCACGCACGTCTCGGAGCCGGAGCGCAGGGCTTTCGCCCGGCTGTGCGATTGGGGCCTCGCCGACGCGTACCGCCGGCACCATCCGGAGCCCGGGCGCTACACCTGGTGGGACTACCGCGCCGGCAACTTCCACAAGAACTTCGGCATGCGCATCGACCACTTGCTGGTCACGGCGCCCCTCGCCAAGCGGACCGTCGGCGCCGAGATCGACCGCGAGGCCCGCAAGGGCAAACCGATCCCGTCGGACCACGCCCCGCTCCTGGTCGACGTCGACGAGCCGGGGACACCATTCGACGCGGGCTGGGCCGGGGCCGAGAGCCGCGTGCGGAGTAAACGCAGCTAGAGCGAGGAGAAGGGTCCAGCTGCGAGGCGGCGCCCGAAGGCTGCACGCGAGGCGTAGTCGCGTCGGGGAGTGCGGGGCCATGTCTGGGCCCCGCAGACGAAAATTCGTCGGCCCGATTGTCTCGCGCGTTACGTGGCATGGCAGTCGAGGGCGCCAACGAAGCAGATGGGCCCTTATCATCGCTCTAGCCCCTGGTCAACCGAGACGCGCCACCAGCCGCGCGGTCACCCCTTGCGAGCCTCGAAGATCGCGCGCGGGTTGCGCACGAGCATCTGGTCGATCTGGTCCTCCGACACGCCGGCCTTGCGCAGCGCCGGCAGGATGTCGTCCGAGATGTGGTTGTAGTGCCACTGCGGACGCGTGCGGCGCTTGTTCTCCTCGGATAGCATGTCGCTCCAGCAGTTGGCGTCGTGCGAGAGCACCATCTTGCCGGCGTAACCCTCGGCGCAGAGCCGCGCGAGCACCTCGACGCGCTTCGAGGTCGGCAGGAAGTTCTCGAGGCCGAAGCGGTCCATGCCGATCGTGCTGCCGCGCTCCATTAGCCCCCGCAGGTATTTCAGGTCATCGCTGTCGCCGCTGTGCCCGATGATGACGCGGCTCAGGTCGACGCCCTCCTGCGCGAAGATCGCCTGCTGCGTCTCCCCCACGCGGCCGGCCGCCCAGGTGTGTGTCGAGATCGGCACGCCCGTCGCCTTCTGCGCCCGAGCCGACGCGCGCAGGATGTTCTCGATGACCGGCGTCACGCCGGCGGTGTCGGTGGCGCACTTGATGATGGCCGCCTTCACGCCGCTCTCGCCGATCCCCTGCGTGATGTCGCGGACGAACAGCTCGGCCACGTGGTCGACGCCGTGCACGTTGAAATAGCGCTGCGGCATCCACCACACGCCCGTCGCGACGATCACGTGCACGCGCGAGCGCCGGGCCACGTCGAGGATCAGGCCGATGTCACGGCCGAGATCGACGGTGGTGAGGTCGACGATCGTGCGGATGCCGCGGCCGTGGAGATCCGTCATCTTCCGCTCGGCGATCTTCAGGATCTCGGGGCGATCCCAGAGATGCGGCCAGTTCTCCTGCACCCCGGGCGACCGCGTCACGATGTGCTCGTGCATCAGGGTTGGGCCGAGCTCCGCCGTCGGGATCGGACCGAGCGCTGTCTCCACCGTCGTTGCCATGTCCACCTCCAGAGAGCCGGTGGCTCTCAGCCGGCCGCTGCCGTGAGCTCGGTCTCGACCGACCGGATGGGCTCTCCCTTGAGCGCGACCGAGGGGCGACCGTCCACGCCCACGGGCACGTCCCCCAGGAGGGTGATCCGGTAGAGCTGGCGATCGAAGTCCGAATCGAAGATGTCGGTCGGCGCCAGATGCGCAGTCGCGCGGTTGTCCCACATGGCGATGTCGCCCATCTCCCATTTGAAGCGCACGGTGTACTCGGGGCGCACGACGTGTTCCCAGAGCAGATCGAGCATCAGCTCGCTCTCGCGCGGAGGTGAGGCCGACGATCGACTTCAGGAATGACGGACTGACGAACAGGAGGCGCTCGCCCGTCTCGGGATGCACGCGCACGATCGGGTGCTCGGTCTCCATCTCGCGGCGCCGGACGCTCTCGTCGTAAGCCCGGCTCTTGGCGGTACCGGTCGGCGCCTGGAAACGGTGGATACCGCGCAGCCCGTCGACGATGCCGCGCATCGTCTCGGAGAGGCCCTGGTAGGCCACCGCGAGGTTGGTCCAGAGCGTGTCGCCGCCGTAGGGCGGAATGGTCACGCCGCGCAGGATGGAAGCCTTGGGTGGGTTCAACGCGGCGGTGATGTCCGTGTGCCATCCGGTCCACGGTCGCTGCGGGCGTGCGGCACGATGGGTCTGAGCGGTGCGGAACTTGGCGACCGAGTAGATCTCGGGGAAATCCTCGATATGGCCGAAGACGACGTGTCCGATGGTCGGCTCACCCATCTGGCGCGCAAAGGCGACGTGGCCCGCGTGATCGAGATGCTGGCCACGGAAGAAGACCACCTTCCATTTCAGGAGAGCGTCGCTGACCGCCTTCCGGCTCCCGGCGGCGAGCGGCCGGCTTAGATCGATGCCCGCGATCTCGGCACCGATGTGCAGCGTGAGCGGCTTCACCTCGATCGTACGAGTTGGGTCGGCCATTGTCGTCTCCCGCGGGCGTATGTCTCGAGCGTGGTCAATCTAGCACAGAGGACGCGCTCGGCGGCCCTCTCACGCCACGACGCCACGCGGGTATGATGAGGCTGCCCGCATCGGGGCAAGGGGGCAGAGCTCGGTGGACGCGGCAGTGAACCATCCACAGCAAGGCGATTTCCGCATTACCCTGCTCGGCACTGGCTCGCCCCGCCCGAGCCTTACCCGTCACCATCCCGCGGCCTTCGTGCAGTGGGGCGAGGGCGGCCACATGCTGGTGGACGCCGGCGACGGCGTGGTCAGTCAGCTACTGGCGGCGGGAATTGCCCTGGAGTCCATCACCCAGATCGCTCTCACTCACATGCACTGGGACCACATCCTGGGCTACCCGGCGTTGATCTGGGGCAGCTGGAACATGGGCAGGCTCGCGCTCACCGTGACAGGGCCGGTGGGGACGCGCAACATGCACGATCAGCTCGTGGAACGCTACTACCGAGAGCAGGCGGAGTGGGCGATGGAGCTCGGCTTCCCCGTGCCGGCTTCGACGACATTCTGGTCCGCGACGTCGCCGTCGGCTGGTCCGAGACGATCGACGGATGCCTCGTGCAGGCCGGGCCCGTGCTGCACCCGCCAATGGATGCCCTCGCCTATCGATTCTCCTACTCCGGCCGAAGCCTCGTCGTGACCGGTGACACCGCCAGATGTGACGAGCTGGTGGCGTTTTGCGAGAGCGCGGATGTCCTGGTCATCGACGCCTGCGCCATCGAGCCCTCCCCGGATCTGCCTGTCGAACGCCGGCGCATCATCGAGCGCCTGCATGCATTCCATGCGAGCCCGCAGGACTGTGTGGAGATCGCCGCCGCCGCGAGCGTGCCGAGGGTCGTGCTGACCCATCATCTGCCCGGCGCACTCCCTGTCGTGAAACGTTCGAGTTACGCCGGCGAGGTGATCGTCGGCAACGACCTCGACGTCATCGAGATCTGAACGGTTGGTTCAGCAGCTCACGAGCAATTCCAAGCCGATGTCCGGTCGCTCCGACGATCCAGAGCGGGGCCCCGCTCGCCGAAATGCCCGGGATCGACCTCGGTGGCGTAGCAGACCGGGAGGCGAGCGCGCTGGGCTCGCCGGCGCTCGGCTCGCCGAGAAACACCAGACCTTCAGGATCGCGCCGGTAGATCCCCCGCTCGGTCACGACCCAGTCCATCGGGATATCCCAGCCCTGGGGCCGGATGGTCTTCATCCGGGCCAGCTCGTAGCTGACGCCGATGACGACGGGCTTTCTCGCCAGGCTCGCGAGGGTTCGGTCGAAGAACCCGCCCCCGTAGCCGAGGCGATAGCCGGCTTCGTCCCAGCCATTCATCGGCACCAGCGCGGCGGTGGGATCGACGGGATCGGAGCCCGCCGGCTGGGGAATGCCGTGCGGGCCGGGCGCAAGGGCCACGCCCGGATGCCACTCGCGGAAGACGAGCGGTTGCCCGGGCGCGACGACCACGGGGAGCGTGGTCACCGCGCCGCACGCTCGCAGCCTCTCCATGAGAGGTCGCGCGTCGTACTCCCCGGATCGGCCAGCAGAAGGCGAGCTTCGCGGCAGCAAGGCCGGGAAACGAGCGCCAGAGATAGGCGTCGATGCGCTGGCCGAAGAGCTGGCGCGTCGCCGCGTCGAGCCCCTCGCGCGCCGCGATCAGCCGGCCGCGCTCGGCCTTTCTCCAGGAGCTCACGTCGGCGGCGGTCATGCGGCCTCGAGACGCCTCTCTGTGGTCATCGCACGCAGGTGCTTCCAGGCCACGACCACTCCTCGGCTCGGACTTCAGGAGCCACTATGCCATGGCCCTCCATCTTCGACCGGGTCATCGGTAAGATGACGACGATCGAGGTCAGGCTCGGGTAAC